>Ga0129314_1000320_pt1 | contig 55232 bp, 53 predicted proteins | sample O1111metagenome_FD_94431 | JGI IMG/M metagenome (GOLD analysis project Ga0129314, IMG submission 94431) | Orangutan individual fecal microbial communities from fecal samples from Wisconsin, USA - O1111 metagenome | ecosystem: Host-associated > Mammals > Digestive system > Large intestine > Fecal... | reverse complement strand
TAATGAATTTAAAAGCATAAGATCTAAGAATTGATGTAAGAAATTAGATTAGAATGTATTTGTAATCGTCAACATTCTATCAGAAAATAGAAATATGCTCTTGCAGAAATCATAACATTAAAATCATAAATTCGCAAGAGCATATTATAAAATTATATTCTTCTTAATATTCCTAAGACAACGGTTTAATCCTGCCCATTATCTCGCGGTCAATTATCCAATCCGTCCATTCGCTACTTCCTAGAATACCGGAATAACTGCATTACCATATGTGTCATTGATGTAAGTTTTTACATCATCGCTTAATACAGCATCAACCAAAGCTTTTGTCTTTGCACTGTCTTCATTGCCTTCTTTTACGGCAATAACATTTGCATAAGTATCTGCTGCAAGTGAGTCAGAAGCTTCTACAGCGATGGCATCTGCTACATTTAAGCCGCCTTCTGCTGCGTAGTTACCATTGATTGCTGCAATATCAACATCCGGTAAAGAACGAACAAGCTGAGCTGCTTCAATTTCCTTGATTTCAAGGTTTAAAGGATTTTCAACGATATCCAGAACCGTAGCGGAAAGACCGGCGTCTTCTTTTAATTTGATCAGGCCCTGTGCTTCAAGCAACAGTAATGCACGTGCTTCGTTGGTTGTATCATTGGGAACTGCTACAGATGCACCCTCTTTTAATTCGTCAAGGCTTGCGGTTTTTCCTGCGTAAAGTCCGAAGGGCTCAAAGTGAACAGCAGCTACGGGAACAAGATGTGTACCGTTTTCTGCATTGAAATCATCTAAGTAAGGCTGATGCTGGAAGAAGTTTGCATCCAGCTCGCCGTCTTCCAACGCGGTGTTGGGAAGTACATAGTCATTGTACTCTACGATTTCAAGGTCATAGCCTTCTTCAGCCAGCTTGTCCTTTACCTGTGCTAAAATCTCTGCATGAGGGGTAATGCTTGCGCCAACCTTGATAGTCTCAAGCTCCTGTGTATCAGAAGCATCTGCTGCGCTGTCAGCGCTTTCTGTTGTCTCTGTTGTCTCTGTAGTTTCTGTAGTTTCTGCTGTGGCAGCATCATCTGCTGTGCTCTCCTGTGAACCGCAGCCTGTCAAAAGAGCTGCGCCAAGTGCTAAAGTTGCCAGTAATACGGTAAAATTTTTCTTTTTCATAATGTTTTCTCCTCTTTCCTCTTTTTCATATAATGATGTTGGCGTATCTGATTTTTTATTCACCAACCTTCATCCAATTTGTTTTCATTATTTTCATTATTTTTTTCAGACACATCCATCCGGTCTGTTTTCATTATTTTCCGGACACATCCATCCGGTCTGTTTTTTTATCAATTCCGGATACGTTTATCCGTCTTGTTGGCAATAAACATGCCAAGCTCCTGGAAAACCTGTACGATCAGCACGAGTACCAGTACGGTTGCCCACATGATGCCTGCCTTGTAGCGGTAATAGCCATAGTTGATGGCGATTGCTCCAAGACCGCCGCCCCCGGTAAATCCGGCCATTGCCGAATAACCAAGCAGTGTTGCAAAAGCAATGGTACAGCCGACAAACAGTGACGGACGCGCTTCCGGCAAAAGCACCTTCCATATAATCTGGAAGTTTCCGGATCCCATAGCCTGTGCGGCTTCGATCACACCATAATCCACTTCCTTTAAGGATGATTCCACCATTCTTGCGACGAAAGGGATTGCTGCCACAACCAGCGGAACTACGGTTGCACCGGTTCCGATCGTCGTTCCGGCTACCAGTCTGGTAAATGGTAAAATGGCGATCAGCAGGATAATAAACGGAATAGATCTTGTCAGATTGACGATCACTCCCAAAATCCAGTTTAAGATCCGGCAGGGACAAATTCCTTTTTTATCTGTAATAAAAAGCAGCACGCCGAGCGGTATTCCCACGAGATAAGAACATGCCGTGGATAAAATAACCATATACAAGGTTTCCAGTGCTCCGCTTCCCAACAAAGAAAGTAACTGACTAAATTCCATCGATAAATTCCTCCTCATAGTGTACTTGTATTTCATCCAGATATTTCCTGGCCCGGGTGATCAGCTCTTCATTGTCCGGAAATTCCAGAAGCATCTGTCCATAAGCTCTTCCGCCGATATCCTCGGTTCCGGCTCCCAAAATGTTGACCGGGATCTGACAGTGCAAAACCAGATTTGCCAAAACCGGTTCGGAAGACGCCTGTCCGCCAAAGACCAGTCGAAACAGCCTTCCGCTGTGATCCTGTTTTTCAAATTTCTGCTTGGGATAGATCATTTCCTGCGCAACCTTTGTCTTGGGCGATAGGAACACATCCTGAATGCTTCCCTCTTCAATGATCTCGCCTTCATTTAAAACAGCTACATGGGTACAGATCTTTTCAACCACCCGCATCTCATGTGTGATGACAATGATCGTGACACCCAGACGCTCGTTGATTTCTTTTAAAAGTTCCAGAATGGAATTGGTCGTATTGGGATCCAGCGCACTGGTTGCTTCATCACAAAGCAGGTATTTAGGCTCGGTTGCAAGTGCTCTTGCGATTGCCACACGCTGTTTCTGTCCACCGGACAGCTGTGCCGGATAATGGTACATGCGGTCCTCAAGTCCTACCATTTTGAGAAGCTCTTTTGCCCTCTCCTTTGCCTGTCTGGCGCCAACGCCTGCAATCTCCAACGGATAGCATACATTTTTCAGGGCATTTCTCTGAGCCAATAAATTGAACTGCTGGAACACCATGCCTATCTTTCTTCTTTCTGTTCTAAGATCGGCACTTCCGAGTGCGGTCAGCTCCGTATCATCGATATAGACCTTTCCCTCTGTCGGACGCTCCAACAGGTTCAGACATCGGACCAGTGTCGATTTGCCGGCGCCGGATGAACCGATAATACCAAAAATACTTCCATCTTCTATTGTAAGACTGACATTTTTCAAAGCTTCTGTCTGCTTATCCTTTTGTACAAATGTCTTGCTTACCTGTTCTAATCGGATCATATTGCTTGTAAAATCTCCTTTCTGAATTGTAAAAAGCTCCCGCTTTTATTCATAAAAAAACAGATACATTTCTGTACCTGCCCACGCTTACATCAATCATCTCTGTCTTTAACGACGTATTGACGGCACAGCAGGATAAACCATATCATGACATCTCATCATACAGCAGCACATCTGCATATTCATCATTGTATTTTTGCTAATTGATCCTGTCATAATCTCTTATCCTCCTGTTTCTTATTTTTATCACAGGCTTTACAGCTTCATTACATTTTAGATTTCTACCTGCATCTGATCTACTCTGTATCTGCAGATCGGTTATCTTTGTGATGGGCTTAGTATAGCATCCTGTCAGGAATTACGCTAATACTTAGAAAATATAATTGGCTATAGCATAAAACTATAGCCAATCTCTAAAATCTCTATTATTTTTCTGTTATATCTGCGCGATCATATATGGCAGCTTACTCTTTCAATTTAAAACTCTACTTTAAAAATTCTGGCACTAAACGGCGCCAGATCGACCACGACGCGACTGTCCTTTCCACTGTATTCCTGTGGATACATATGGCAGTTGTCATCCTCCGGCTTCGTACAACCACCGTAACATTCCCAATCACTGTTTAAAAGCTCCTTGATCGATTTGCACATATCAATTCCAAAGGTAAAATTCTTCCAGAACTGGTCTGACAGGTTAAGCGCTGTCACAATCCAGTTGTCCCTGCCCTTTCTGGCATATACATAGGTAGATTTTTCCTTGGCATGGATCTCCAGCCATTCAAAGCATTCGGAATTGTACTCGCCTTCATATAAAGCCGGTTCGTTTTCATAGAGTTTACATAACTTTATATAATACTTATGAAAAGCATCGTGGAACGGATATTTGATCAGATCCCAGTCCTGCTCTCTTTCTTCATCCCACTCACGAAACTGTGCAATCTCATTGCCCATAAAGTTGAGCTTTTTACCGGGATGTGTGTAAAAATATGCATAAAAGGCTTTGATCTGACGGCATTTATCCTCGTACTGTCCCCACATTTTCTGGATGATGGTAGCCTTGCCATGCACCACCTCATCATGGGATAAGGTTAACATAAATAATTCTGTGTAAAAGTACTGCATGGAAAATGCCAGCTTATAATAGTGTGCAGGTCGATGCGCAGGCTCTACCTTGAAATACTCCAGCGTATCGTTCATAAAGCCCATGTCCCATTTATAATCAAATCCCAGTCCCTGATAGGTAACCGGCGCTGTCACTTTCAAAAAGTCCGTCGAATCCTCGGCAACCAAAATACACTGTGGGAAACGCCGGTGCAGTCCGTAATTCAGTCTCTTGATAAAATTTACCGCACTCGTGTTGACACCACAGTCCGGATTGCCGCGCCAGTATATCATCCGGCTGATGGCATCCATCCGCAGCCCGTCAAAATGAAATTCCTTCAGCCAGTAATAAGCGCTTGACTGCAGAAAGCTTGCAACCTCGCCCCTTGCATGATTAAAATTGTAGGTTCCCCATTCACTGATGGCAATATCCTTACTCGGGAATTCATAAAGCGCTGTTCCGTCAAACTTTCCAAGTCCGTAAGAATCGATTGCAAAATGAACCGGAACGAAATCAAGCAAAACACCAATCCCATTCTGATGGCAGAGATCAATGAGTTTTTTTAACTGATCCGGTCTGCCATAACGCCTTGTCGGTGCAAAAAATCCGGTGTTCTGATATCCCCAGGAACAGCTTGCCGGATGCTCCGATAACGGCAAAAACTCCAGATACTGAAATCCGTTTTCTTTGAGATAGGCGATCAGTTCATCCGCCATTTCATCATAATCCTGCCCCTTGCGAAAGCTTCCGGGATAACACTCATAAATGTTCATCGGACGGTCATAGCACTTATCCCGCTGTTTCATCCATTCGTCATCCTCAAACCGGTAATCGGACAGATCTTCAATCACAGAAGCAAATGCCGGCGGCATTTCCATCGCAAAACCATACGGATCACAGTGCTCTATCCTTTCACCACTCTGCGTACAGATCACATATTTATATAATTGTCCGGCTTTTGCGCCCTTGATATAGGCCTGCCACACCCCTCTGTACTCACAGGGATACATATTGTATTCTTCCCATCCGGAAAAGTCACCGATCAGCTTTACATCTTTGGCATTTGGCGCATAAACCCGAAAAGAAACACCATCCGACTCCACATGCGCCCCAAAATATGTATAGGCATCGAATGCTGTTCCTTTTAAAAATTCGTCGTAATTCATAGTCCCCCAATCCATCGTCCCAAAATCCAGACGACTGATTCTCTTATGGCATGCCCCGCTTCAACAGCCATCATGCATCATAACTATCGTATTTTATCATTTTTCAAGATACCTTTTCAACAAATTATCTCCTGTATTGACAGTTTTTTCATGTTATTACACACATTAAACAGATTGTGGGTATTATTTATGGAAATATCCCTACATTTTAAAAACAAGACCGGCCACAGCCCCACAGACCATCCAGAAAAAAGGATGTATTTTACTCAGTTTTTTCAAATTCATCGCCACAAAAAAGACGGCACATAAGATCAGCGGAAAAACCGGCAGCTGAAAACTTCCATCCTTTGCGGTAAACAAAGCCGTCTGAAAAATACCGTAAACCGCGGTTGCGATCAGACCGGTAACAACCGGACGGATCATGGCAAACGATGATTTTACATAAGGATTTTCATTGAATTTATCCAAAATCTTGGCAATGATCACAATAACGATCAGGCTCGGCAGTACCAAAGAAAAGGTTGCTACGATCCCACCTGTCAGCCCGGCTGCATGAAAGCCCGCATAGGTTGCCATGTTGATTCCGATCGGTCCGGGCGTACTCTCGCTGATGGCAAGCATATTGACCACATCCGCCTTTGTGTACCAGTCATGTCTGGACGGAATGTCCATCAGAAACGGAATTGTCGCCGGTCCTCCGCCCACGGCAAACAGTCCGATCTGAAAAAATTCTATAAATAATTGTATAAAAACGTTATCCATCTGTATCTCCATCCGCTTTTCGTTGTACTTAACAAGTCCTGTACGACACCCTTTTTACACGGAAAGCTTTCCTGTTTTATATAATACAATCCCCACAATACCGGCTAAAACCACCAAAAGCACCGTCGGTACCGGCGTAAACATGGCAAGCAAAAATCCGCCCACAGCCATTACTGCCGTGATTTTATCAACGATACTTTTTTTACCCATGGTGAGCACCGTATTTAACATCAGCGCGCATACGACCACCTTGATCCCGCCGACGGCATGTGCCACATAGGGATTATCCATAAACTGCTGGATAAACATGGCCAGAATAGAAACAATGATCAAAGACGGGCTGATCATTCCAAGTGTTGATACAATGGCTCCCGGTATGCCTTTTCTCTTGTATCCGACAAAGGTGGATACATTGACCGCGATGATTCCGGGAGTGCACTGTCCAACCGCATAATAGTTGAGCAGGTCATCCTCCTCTACCCAGTTCTTTTTCTGCACCAGTTCGTACTTTAACATCGGCAGCATGGTAAGCCCTCCGCCGAAGGTCAGCCCTCCGATCCGGAAGAAAGTTGTATACAGTTCCCAAAATTCACGCATTTTTATCACTCCTAGTCCGGGCAGCCGATCTGCGCCTGCCATTTGAATGTCAACTGAAATATCAATCAAAATATCAAAAAAACAATAATCAACAAATTTAACGATCCGATTGAAAGATGAAATAAAAACCGGTAAATACCTAATATATTGTCAGATTTCATAATCAGACGAAAAATCCAGATAAGAAATATATCTTTCGTTAAAATCCGGTTCCATCGCCAGATTGATGATTTTCTTTTTAGGAAAATCAAAGCCATTGGAAAATAGCTTATCATTGATTTCTCCGTTTCCGGAAGCTTTGATTACCAGCTTATCATATCCATATACTCTGGCTCCGGAAAGTGCCGTATTGCCGCATGCAAAGGTCTTTCCCCGGAAAGCATCCGGCAGCAGTCCGACACCAAAGGCGGCCTCAACATCCAGATAATACCCAAAACCGCCTGCTACATAGACCTGTCCGATCTCCCAAAGTGCACAGCCAAAAGCTTCTGAAAGATAATCAATACCACACCGGACGGCTGCCTTTGCAAGCTGCATCCGGCGGATATGATCTTGTGTTATGTAAACTTGTTTTTTGTATTCAATGGCTACGCCCTGCTCAAACCACTCATCCTGCAGGGTTCCATGACAATCTATCCTGTGTTCCTTTAAAAGCCGGTACAAAATTGCAACCACATCCGCGCCAAACAATCCGACATCTGCGATGGAATCAAAGGCTGAACCGGCTGCCGCCGAGGTTGCTGCCATTTGGTCAGAATCAAATAGTACCATTTCGGCGTTTGTACCAAGATCTATTAAGAGCGTAGGGCTGTTATTGGTTGTTGAACCAACAGCCAGAATACCACTAAAGATATCCCCGCCCACAAATGCACTGTAACCGGGCATAATATAAGTCTCAATTCCTGCAATTTCCGTCCGGACCTCGTCTAAACAAACGGCATCAAAAGGCGCCTTACTAAGCCCCTGCACGTCATATTCCATCAACAGGTGCACCATGGTTGTATTTGCCGCAATTACCATAAAAAGGACATCGTTACCTCCCAGCTTTTCCACACCCTGGCAAAGCTGATCCCGTATGATATGGCTCAATTCTTCCCGATGTCCGTGCTCCGACGCCTCCAGTCGGGAAATCACATCACTTCCAAACCGGTTTTGTGCGTTGACAGCTTTATAGGTTTCGATCACCTGTCCATCGGATGCAGAGACCTTCTGCATGACCAGTGTCGTCGTACCGATATCCGTCGTAATAAAATATTTCCCATCATACCCGTCTATCGGCTTCCATTTTATATCCGGTGCCTTGGAAACGGCATCTACCCTTCTTAGCTTGGGAACCTCAATCTCACAATCGGTATATAACCGGGAAAGACATGCCAGACGATATCCCTGCCGCAATTCATCCGGTGAAAAAAAACGTCTTTCCTGCGCTGTCGGTAATGGTGCTCCTTTCAAAAAACGCACCCTGCATTTGCCGCAGATTCCCTTACCTCCACAGTTTGCGGCAACCGGTATTCCTGCCTTCTGACATAGCAAAAGTAAGCTTTCTCCCGATTTGAAAAAAAGCTTACTTTCTGATGTTTCATTTTCTGTTTTGATTACCAGTTGCAATTCAGACATCTTTCATCCCGCCTACAGAAATCTGTGCTTCATCTTACCTTATACAAACTGATTTCTGTCTCTGTTATAAACATAACCGATTGTAGCGAGTTTATCAAGTATTGTCTGCTTGTCAACATCCTCATCCTCGCATAAATCATCAAGTGAGGAATAAAAATCTCTCAGCTTTAAGTTGACATAACTCAAAAGCATTACCGGGTCATTCGGCATCATATCCATATCTCCTTTTATCTGCCAGATGAGGAACCATTGTTTCCATTATTGTAATAATCAAAGAACTTCTGGATAAATTCATCGGCACTCTGTCCGTTCTGCTGTGAATCGCTGCCGCCATCACTGTTTCCATTGTCCTGATAGGTACTCTCCTGATTCTGTGAAGCTGCTGTGTTGGTTGTCTGTGTCAGGGTAACAGATACGGTCTGTTCTTCATATCCACCGTCTTCTTTTGCACGCTGTATTACAACATCAACCGTTTCTCCGGCTTTATAGTATTGTAAGGTTGATTTTAAATCATCATAATCCGTAACACTCATTCCGTCAAATTGTGTGATGATATCACCCTTTTTAATACCGGCATTTGCTGCTGCACCGTTGTCCTGGATCTCTAATACATAAACGCCCTGAGGAATATTGTACATTTCGGAAATATCCTGTGAAACATTCTGGCAGGAAATACCGAGATAGCCCTGTTCCTCTGTACCGGCAATATCTCTTGTTTCGCGGTTCATCAGATTTTCTAAAATCGGCTCAGCTGTATTGATCGGAATTGCATATCCCATGCCTTCTACAACCGTGGATGCAAACTTGGAAGAGTTGATACCGATCAGCTCACCTTTCATATTTAATAAGGCACCGCCACTGTTACCGGGGTTGATGGCAGCATCGGTCTGAATTAACTTGGCTGTCATGCCGTCAATGGTCACTTCACGATCCTGTGCACTGACAATACCGGTTGTAACACTCTGTCCATAGCCTAATGCATTACCGATAGCTACGACCTGATCACCGACCTTAACATCGGATGAATCACCAATTTTGGCAATGCTGATGGATGATTTGATCTCATCTGATAAGTCGCTTAGCTGAACTGCGATGATACCCAGATCATTTCCAGCATCTGTACCTTTTACCTTTGCTTCGACAACTTTATTTTCATCATCGCCAAAACATACGGAAATCTCATTGGCATTGGCAACTACGTGGTTGTTGGTTGCGATCAAAAGCTCGGTATCATTCTGTCCGATGATAATACCGGAACCGGCACTTGTTGCTTCATACTGTCTGGTACCAAACATACTCTGTACTTCTTCAACACCCTTATTGGTGATGGATACGATGGAAGGCATGCAGCTTTCAGCGATCTGTGCAACGGTATATTCGCTTGCATCCTTATTTGAAACCGGATTGGCTGTTGCTTTATTACTTTCGGATGATGCATCTGTACTGTCTGCGGAAGTGTCTGCTGTATCCGATGCCACAACTGTTTCACTGATCTGTGTATTGGCATTGGCGGTTGCGATCTTCTGATCAAAGCCGCTTGCTTTCATAACACCGATAAATACCAGTGACGCAGCCAGACCAAAGGTAACACCGCTTACCAACATCATGCCGAATTTACGAACTGTTGCGGGCATCTTTTTTGTTTTCTTTTTGTGATCATCTCCATGATCGCCATCATTCATATCAGGAGCAGCTCCATAATTTTGTGAAGAACTGTCATATTCATAATAATTGTGATTTTCGTACATAGCTAAAACCTCTTTCCTGTTTCTTGATACTAATAAGATAACGTAGCTTTGTTATAAAAATATGGTAAAAATGTGTTTATTTTGTGAAATATGCAATAAGCAACGCAGTCAGAAGAAACAAACACAAAAACTGCCGTGGCAGCCGGAAGATATGATATCCTCCGGCCAGGCTCACAGCAGTTTTCTTTCTTTTTATTTTAAGCATCCGATACCATTGATCATTCTTCTTTATGAGCAACCAGCTTATCACCGTCTACATCGATCACAATGTGATCCCCCTGTCCGATCTGGTCGGCAAGGATCAGTTTGGCTGCGGCAGTTTCCACATATTTCTGGATATAACGTTTCAACGGTCTCGCACCATAAACAGGATCATAACCATGGTCTACAATAAACTGTTTGGCAGCATCTGTACATGACAGATGTAAATCACGGTCACTCAGACGTTTATTCAAATCCGCAATGATCAGATCGATGATTCCGCTGATGTTATCCTTGGTAAGCGGCTTGAAGAGAATGGTCTCATCCAGACGATTTAAAAATTCCGGTCTGAAATGAGCTCTCAAATCATTCATGACAAGCTCTTCCGCTTCTTTGGATATCTCACCCTTTTCATCAATACCGTCAAGCAGATACTGTGCTCCGATATTGGAAGTCATGATCAGGATGGTATTTTTGAAATCGACGGTCCTGCCGAGCGAATCGGTAATACGTCCGTCATCCAATACCTGCAATAATACATTGAATACATCTGGATGTGCTTTTTCAATTTCATCAAACAGCACAACGGAATACGGTTTACGACGAACAGCCTCTGTCAACTGACCGCCTTCTTCATATCCGACATATCCGGGAGGCGCTCCGATCAGACGGGATACGGAATACTTTTCCATATACTCACTCATATCAAGTCTGACAATATTGCTTTCGTCATCAAACAGGCTCTGTGCAAGTGCCTTTGCAAGCTCTGTCTTGCCGACACCGGTGGGTCCCAAAAACAGGAACGAACCAATTGGCTTGGTCGGATCCTTGATACCGGCTTTAGAACGGATAATCGCTTCTGTGACCTTGGTCACACCTTCATCCTGTCCTACCACTCTCTTGTGAAGTTCTTCATCCAGATGTAAGGTCTTATTGCGTTCGCTTTCCGTTAATTTTGCTACCGGGATACCGGTCCAACGGGAAATGATCTTGGCAATCTCATCATCATCCACACTCTCGTGTACCAGACTGCGATTCTGCTTGCCTACCTTTGCTTCCTCTGCTTCCAGTTCTTTTTTCATCGCCGGCAGTTTGCCATAGCTAAGCTCTGCGGCTTTTTCCAGCTTGCCTTCTCTGGTTGCAATCTGGATCTCATTGTTGACAGCTTCAATATCCTCACGAAGCTTCTGTAATTTTTCAACGCTGGCTTTTTCATTTTCCCAGGTTGCCTTTTGCGATGCAAACTGTTCCTTTAATTCTGCCAGCTCTTTTTGTAAATCAGCCAGACGCTCAATGGAAAGCTTGTCGTCTTCCTTTTTAAGAGCCGTCTCCTCGATCTCCATCTGCATGATACGGCGGTTCAACTCATCCAGCTCTGTCGGCATGGAGTCAAGCTCTGTCTTGATCAGGGCACAAGCCTCATCTACCAGGTCGATCGCCTTATCCGGCAGGAAACGGTCTGTGATATAACGATTGGATAAAACAGCTGCGCTGACTAATGCGGTATCCAAAATCTTGACGCCGTGGAACACTTCATAACGGTCTTTTAATCCACGCAGAATGGAAATCGTATCTTCTACCGTCGGTTCATTGACCATAACCGGCTGGAAACGACGCTCCAAAGCCTGATCTTTTTCAATGTACTGACGATACTCATCCAAAGTTGTGGCACCGATACAATGCAGCTCACCACGCGCCAACATCGGTTTTAACATATTGCCTGCATCCAGTGCGCCATCTGTTTTGCCCGCACCGACAATGGTATGCAGCTCATCAATAAACAAAATAATCTGTCCATCGCTGTTTTTAACATCCTCAAGTACGGCTTTCAGACGTTCCTCAAACTCACCTCGATATTTTGCTCCGGCAACCAGAGCACCCATATCCAGTGAAAAAATCTTTTTATCCTTTAAACTGGCAGGTACATCGCCACGGACAATACGCTGTGCAAGTCCTTCGACAACAGCAGTTTTACCAACACCGGGCTCACCAATCAGCACCGGATTGTTTTTGGTCTTACGGGACAGAATACGGATCACATTCCTGATCTCCGCATCACGGCCGATAACCGGATCAAGCTTCTGTCTCTTTGCTTTGTCTACCAGATCCTCACCATATTTTTCCAAGGTATCATAGGTAGCCTCCGGATTGTCGCTGGTCACACGCTGATTGCCTCTGACAGTTGAAAGAGCCTGTAAGAACCGCTCCCTCGTAATGCCAAACTCCTGCATCATATCCTTGATGCCTTTGTTGGGATATTTTAATAAGGATAAGAACAAATGCTCAACGGAAACATATTCATCTCCCATAGCCTTTGCTTCATCTTCGGCTGATATCAACACCTTATTCAAGGACTGTCCGATATAAACCTGACCGCCCTGAACCTTAACTTTTTTCTCTATCAGCTGCTTTACATAGTTTACATAATATTCTTTCTGGATATCCATCTTCTCAATGAGTTTTAAAATCAGACTATCTTCAATCGAAAGAAGGGATAATAACAAATGTTCCTCATCAATCTCCTGATTGCCGTAATCATAGGCCAATTTTTCACAACCATTGATAGCTTCAATCGATTTTTGCGTAAATTTTTGAAAATTCATATATAACACCCCTTTCAAAAAATGTATGTGTCAATCTGTGTCAACATAGGCTTCGACATACCATACGATCTGGTATCTCTCATGCTCTGGGTATGTTATAACGCAAAAATTAGCACTCGTCAAGAGAGAGTGCTAATAATTTTTCTAAAAATTCTATAAACTGATTTAACTTAGAGGAACAAACGAAATCAGGAATCCAATACCATCCCATCCTTCCATTCGTGACTGTACCGCAGGTATTCCGATTCCGTATTTAAAAATGTCTCTGCATTTTTCGGAAGCAAAATCGGCTCAATCGTATGCTTCTGATAATCACACACATAAATCTTTTTGACACAGTTTAAAAACACCCAGTCAAACCGGTGCTCTTTTTCCTTCTGTGTATAACCCATATATTCAAATAAAGCTCCGGCATCAATATCATTTTCATCATTGGGATGCAAAAACAGATACAGGCCATTGTATTTCATATGTGTATAATTGGTGTTTAGCTTTTCAAGCTTCCGGTCGAAACGGTATTTTGCCTTGGAAAGATAATCCTGCTTCACTTCCTGATCCGGCAGGATCGCCCAGAAACGCCCATTATAAAAATTCAATCGGTCTCCGTATTTTTCAAAAGCCATCTCCGGAAGCTCCTCTTTCAGACAGCCCAGATATTTTTCAATAAAATCCTCTTCCTGTCCGTCATGCGGCAATAGTGCCTGACTGACCTCCAGTCCGAAATTCATCGTCTCGTTGATCCAGTCCGGCGATTCACTCTTGATAAAATGAGGCTTGTATTCCTTCCATAAATATTTTAAAGAGACCGCTGCATATATTTCGTTGAGCATTTTTTCATAAGCCATTTTGTCACCTGCCGTTTTTCAAACTTTGTTATTTGTATTGATCTGATATCGCCTGCACGATAAGACTTTTGAACTTACATCCAGTATAACAGATAAAACAGCGTTTGCACCAGTCCGTCGCAACATCTCCTTCTTATCTCCATCTTATTTCCATTTTCCACATATAACTTATTTCCATTTTCCATATGTAACTTGCTTTTCCGCCCGTTTAATGATAAATATAATCCTGACATCATATTATAATAAAGTTCAAGGAGATCCTAAGACCATGAAAACAAAAACAAACAAACTTTTTTCCTTACTTCTCTGTGCAATGTTATCTGCAGCAATGGCTTTTACCATGACAGGCTGTAGTGGAAAAGATAATTCAGATGCTGCAACCGGGGAATCTGTAACAGAAGAAACAATAACAGAATCATACAACGATCAGACCACCGAACCCGAAGACACAGACGCGCAGTCAGATAATACCGAGTCCACTGATTCACAGTCAGCTGATACGGCATCTGATGTCGAGGTGCTTGGCGAAGGTGAGACTGTATTTACCTTCATCGTAACAGATGCCGATGGAAATGACACACAGTTCGAAATCCATACAGACAAGAAAACGGTAGGTGAAGCTTTATCAGAGCTTGGACTGATTGCCGGCGAGGACAGCGAATACGGCCTTTATGTAAAAACGGTCAATGGTATCACCGCTGACTATGACACAGACAAGACATACTGGGCTTTCTATGTAAACGGCGAGTATGCTCAGTCCGGTGTTGACTCTACTGACGTTGTGGATGGAGATACCTATTCTCTCAAGATCGAAAAATAACAAAGGTTATAGAAATGAAACTTTCAACAAAGGAACTAACTGTATTTGCTATGCTGGGGGCACTGATGTATGCATCCAAGATGATCATGGAGGTTGCCCCCAACGTGCATCTGCTCGGCGTATTTACGGTTGCCTTCACAGTTGTATACCGTAAAAAAGCACTCTATCCCATTTACACCTATGTGTTATTAAATGGTGTATTCTGCGGATTTGCCACATGGTGGCTTCCTTATCTCTATATATGGACAGTGCTGTGGGGTGTTGTCATGTTGATCCCCAATAGCATACCGCGAAAAATAAAACCCGTTATTTATATAATCTGCTGTTCCTTACACGGCTTTTTATTTGGCACGCTATACGCACCGGCTCAGGCTATTTTATATGGAATGGGCTTCAAAGCTACAATCGCCTGGATCATTGCCGGTCTGCCTTGGGATGCCATTCACGGAGTAAGCAATCTCGTCTGCGGTCTGCTGATTATGCCGATTGTAAAGATTCTGACATATCTTGAAACCCGTGCGGCTTTATAATCATTGCCTGCCGGCCGGTTTCCGCTTCAACTCTCTCAGATAATCCTTCACATCCTTCTGCGGTATCCGCGATTCCATCATCTTTTGCAGTGCGCGGTTGTAAGTCCTGTCATCCAGCATACAGCCGGATAAAAAATCAAGCGTTTCTTTTGGATAACAGCAAAAGGCCTCTGCAAGCGTCCACGCGGCTGCCATAGAGGTATAATATGGCTGGAATTCCCGGTTCAGGGCATGAAAGATTTGTTCCAGATAAGTTCCCGGTGTCCGGGCCGGATGGCGGCAGTCCTCCATGGAAATCGTCCTCAGTCTCTTTTTCGTATTTCCGTTCTCATCACATTTTAAAAGATGCTGCATCATGATAATGATACCGACACGCGTGTCAAACTCCCGGTCTGAGTACAGATATTTCCGGATAAAATCCCAGGTTTTCTCTCGATCTGTCCTGAGAATGTCCATCTTGGAAAAAACACTGTCACACACCGACCAGTTATCAACACGCGGTATAAAATCCTCAATATAAGGAAGAATCTCATCCAAAGGCTCTTTCACATAGCTTAGCATCATGCCACGAAGCATAATCTCTTCAAAATAAAGATCCTCTGTCTCCCATTCCTTTCTCCAGTTTTCTTTTGCAAGCTCTTTTGCTTTTTTTCTTAAAACAGGAAGTCTGACGCCGAGCATATTGATATCGCCCGGTGTCAGACTCTTTGAAAAATCCCTGTATTGTTCTTCTGCATGTTCAAATAAAAATGCTCTGACAGCTTCTCTCATATCTTCCGGTTTTCCTTCCATAATAAGCCTTCCACATAAGGTATGACTTCATTATACCAGATCCATTTCATTAAAACTATGCAGGTTATTCTTTTTCTTTTCCACAACCGGCTCTTCTATTTGCCGGGTCCGTAATTTCAGAATTGCCTCCATAATCTCATCACAGACATTCTGGTCATTATAAATTTCCTCAAAGTTCTGCACCTCATAAAGACACATATTCCGGATTTTACGACTTAGCTTTGTCTTAAGATTATGCCCGGCCAGCTGAAACATAATTTCATGCTCCAACGGTTCTCCGTCGATCAGGAAAAACTGATAATTAAAATCGACAATCTTTGCCATTCCTCTTCCTGATGCGGAAGCATAGGAAAGTGTATTATGTATTTCAATTCTGGGAAAATACCGCTTCAACCGGAATACCGGCACACTTCTGCGTCCGATATTGGTACTCAGGTCATCATAGATACCTGTCTTTTTCTGCAGTCCCTGTGGCTTTGTCGGAATTCTGTCATAGCAGATTCCCAAAAGATTGTCATAACCTCTTTCACTTTTAAATCCGATAAATTCCATGGTATAGAGCCATGGTTTTTCCCTGCTTTTCTCTTCTTTTGTAAATTTTATCTCACACATCATTTCCGTATGGTAATTTCTGTCCTGTATCTCCAGACTGACACCGGATTTTTCATACACATTCAATAAATGCGGCTCATCCATATAAATAGCTGCACCGGTTTCCGAAATATCTCTGGTCATACACGGATAGTCCTTTCCGTTAACATGAAGTACCGCCGGCAGCTGTACCTCAACACGTTCTGATTTCCGATAGGTCTTCCTTCCACTGATAAAAAACAGACACATTACCATATTATACAGATTCACAATAAGCCAGAACAATACGACGATCGGTCCCATCGAACCGCTGTCAAACATGACCTTTATACAGTTGATGATACCTATGACAGAAAGAACGATCAGCAGAACAAACGGCATCTGATATACCAGCTTTCCTGATGCATCCTCCTCCACACTCCCCTTATTTGTAACCTTGAATTTTTTGAGTGATATTCCAAAGGTTTCCAGCAAAACAGGTAAGAGCATATACGGGAAAAGCGCATATTCATAAATTGACGTCCATTTGGTGTTGCGGATATTGTTGCTCAGTCGCTTTAAGCTGATATTGCTCGTCACATACATCGGAAGCCAGAATATCAGCACCTCCGGAAGCGAACAGCGGAAAATCATATAACCAAACACCGCATATAAAATCGGTGACATAATATAAAAGAACCGCTTTATTGGCGCATACCAGTACCATATAGAGGCCCAGTAATTCATCTTCTGCCCAAAGGACAGATCCTTTGATGTAAAAATATGCATCTTCCTGCCTGTTGAAATAACGCCTCTTGCCCAGCGGACTCTCTGTTGGATCAGATTCTGCAGCTCATTGGCACTCATTCCGGATGCCAGTACTTTGCCAAGACCAAGTGATACATAACCCTTTTTCTGTATCAGAAGTCCGGTCGCAAAATCCTCCGTGATCGCATCCATGTAAAATCCGCCGATATCATTGAGTGCCTCCCTGCTGATAATCGTATTGGAGCCTCCGTAAATACAGCTGTTTGTCCTTGTACGTGCCACCTCAATATCTCGGTAAAAATAATCCTGTTCATTGGGAATCTTCTGTTCGGAATGCAGATTGAACTGGAACAGATCCAGATCATAAAAGGCCTGTGGTGTCTGGATAAATCCAAGCTTTACCTGATCCTCCGGTTTTTTATCCTTGTTTCGCAGCTCCGCATCCACACAATAAGGTATGGTTTCCATCAAAAAACAGCTTTGCGGAAGCATGTCTGCATCCAGGGTAAGAATATATGGAGAATGGGAATGCGCCAGGGCATTGTTTAAGTTTCCAGCCTTCTGTCCTTCATGTGTCTCACGGTCCAGATAATGGACCCCAAGCTGCGATGCCAGCATTTTCATTGTTTCGCGATGACCATCATCACACAGATAGATATGTACTTTGTTTTTATCCGGATATTCCATCCGTTTACAGGCACAGATCGTCTTTGCCAAAAGGACAATATCTTCATTGTAAGTGGAAATAAACACATCCACATCCGGGAACAGCTCTAACGGCACATCCGGTTTTGGATAATCCCTGGTATTGTACATATTGGCATAGTGCACCAGTGCCTCCACCATACCGAGTGTCTCCACGATCAACAGGGCTATGCCGACAAACACGGAAACAAACCCGTAACCAAAGGGAATCGTAAAGAAAATACGCCACATCAGATATATAATGGTGCAGAAAATATTCAGGGCAAACCACCATTTGTTGCTCCAGTCCCATATCAAATTTTTAAGATCTGTTTTCACAGTCTGTTTCATTCCGGCTTTCTCCATTTGATTTTCATCGGTCTTCATTGTCAATATCTTTTTGGCATCCCGTCAATGCCCTCAATCTCTCTTTCTGCCGCAATCTTTAATTGACATCCTCTGCGACATCTTCTCATCTGCCGTCTTCTATCGCACCATCGGCTGTCTTACCGTCTTCTGTTTCACCGTCTTCTGTCTCACCATCGGCTGTCGCACCGTCTTCTGCCGCACCGACTTCTGTCGCACCATCGGCTGTATCCTCCCGGAAAAACTGGAAAGCGTCATCTCCAATGTTGTATGGATACATTTCGATGATAATGCAATCAAAACGGTTGTTTTTTATATAGCTTTCAATATCCAGCTCATCCATATTTTCCAGCGACCACATGGCATCGATCTCCCCACACATGGGAGTCAGAAAGGAAATAACCGGCGAAAAATAAGAGTCTCGTATCATAAAAATATGCTTTCCGTCCGGATTGGAATGGTTCACGATCTTTTCATAGCTTCTAAGACCGTTCAGATACAGGGAATACTGCGAGTCAGAATAAATATCCGTATTTTCCAAAACCTCCGGCAAAATCAGGGTGCCGATAATATCTCCGTCCTTATTGGTGTACTGTCCGTTTTCCTCCAGATAGGTACGGGCAATGTTCATATGAAACTTGGGATAATAAGCAACCATGTCATCCAGTCCGGAATAATTTTTACCGGTTGCGCGTCCCATGGAGCCAAGCATACCCTGTCTGTATACCTTTGTCTCAAACTGACTTTTCGCCAGATACTGATCCGTATCCAGTTCATAACCATATTTTTCATTGAGGGTATCGGCTAAAACCTCTGTCGCATAAAAGGCCGCCGGTATTGTCCAGTGATGATCTGTTTTAAAAAAAGCTTCCTCATATGGAACTTCCTCATTGGGCAGATACTTATTCAAATCAAGTGTATCCACACCAAGACGGTTTAAATAAAACAGTGTCTCATCCACAACCACCTGCGGATCATTGACAGGCATATCTTCACTGTAAAACTCAGTCTGTCCCGGCACATACTTGGACGGTGCCACCACAAATAAAACATCCGTCCCAAACCGTGACACATAATCATTTAACCGTTTCACACGCATTGCACATTCAAAATAATCATTTTCATCATCCCGATAAAAAGCTGAATAATGCAGACTTCCGGTCTCATCCTTGATATAGGCAAAATTGTTGATTTCTTTTTTATCCAAAGCCTTCTGCACGGCACCGAAGTATTCAATGTACTTCATACGGCCCTCGATATTTTCCTCCATCGTATTTTGCAGCGTGGCAACCTCGGTCTGCAGCTCATTGGGATTGTCGGCAGCTTCCTTTCGGAAGGTTCCCAAAGCCTCCATGAGCGTATCGCGGTTCAGCATGACGCTGTATACAGAGTATAGCAGGATAAAGGCAATGAAGATAACGGAGAAAATGCGCTTTCGCAGGAAGTATGCGTTTTTTATTAAATTATGTTTTAATTTCTTGAATATTGCTTTCATGGTTTCCTTTTGCTCATTTCTGTCTGTTTTTAAAAATTAAGAGCCATCAATTCGCAAAATCGTTGCTTTGCAACTTTCCTTTTGCTCATTTCTGTCTTTTCGCCAGATAGTATCCAAATATTTTGATCCTGCAAGCAAGCTTGCGTCTCAAAATCTTCGGATACTGCCTGGCTCTTAATTTTTAAAAATTAAAATATATAAACGGATTGTAGCTGCCGGCAGAGAGGTATCCGACGGACAGTAAAAACAGTGCCATAAGCACGATTGGATAAATGATCGTCATAATCACATTGGCGGCTTTCGTGCGGTGATTGTACAGATACTCATTGACTTTTCTGGCAATCGGTGTCGCAAAGATACATCCGGCTAAGAGGAAAATCCAGTTTTCTTTTAGGATGATGCATGCCAGCCCGCTGTAAAAGCCATTGCGGTTTAGTCCAAACATATTTAAGATAAAGCGCCCCGCCTGATACAGATCATTCGCCCGGAATAAGACCCATGCCAGATTGACAAGAAATAACGTATATAAATGCTTCATCCAGTTATACTTCATTTTGTCCGTATACTGGAAAAACCGTTCGGCAAGCTGAACCACAAAGTACATAAACCCCCAAAGGATAAACGTCCAGTTGGCGCCATGCCAGATACCGGTCAAGAGCCATACAATAAACATATTACGCACCATAAAGTCCCGGTTTTCCACGCGGCTTCCGCCAAGTGGGAAATAAACATATTCACGAAACCAGTCGGTCAGGGATATATGCCACCGCTTCCAGAAATCCTGGATTGAGGTCGCAATGTACGGATAGTTGAAGTTTTCACCAAATTTAAAGCCAAAGCACAGTGCCAGTCCGATCGCCATGTCCGAATAAGCAGAGAAATCATAATAAATCTGCAAGGTATAGGCTATGCTTCCAAGCCATGCGAGCATGGCCGGAACCGCATACTGATCGGTGCCGACCGCAGACCATGAAAAGACATTGTCGGCAATCCCTGCAAAACAGTTCGCTAACAGCACCTTTTTTATAACACCGGCTACAAACCTGCTCATACCAAGTGCCACTTTATCAAAAGTAACCTTTCTTGTCCGGATATCCGCTGCAATCGTCTTGTACTGGATGATCGGACCAGCAATCAGCTGTGGAAAAAACGAAATATAAAGTCCTACATAAAACGGATTTTCAGCCTTTACAATTCCTTTGTAGACATCGATCACATAAGATAACGCCTGAAATGTAAAGAAAGAAATACCGATCGGCAGTGCTATGGAGATTTGCGTTGTGGAAAACAGGTCCGAAAACATGTCGGATACAAAGCCAAGGTATTTGAACACAAATAAAATGCCCAGATTTACCACAACCGTCATAATCAGAAAGAACTTTCTTTTTTTCTTTTTCCCAACTGATACAAGATACCCCATCAGGGAATTGAACAGGATGGAAAAAAGCAGCAGCAGAACATTTTTCGGCTCTCCCCACGCATAAAACACCAGACTTGCCACAAGCAGCACAATATTCTGCAGGGTACGCGAAAATGAACAGCTAAAATATAAAATTAATGTAATTGGAAAGAAATAAAACAAAAAAATGATACTGGAAAATACCATCTGTACTTCTCCTACTTACTTGTATACCTACATTGTCTATTTTCGGTTAATAAGGATCGACGGTATAAAAAACAGTGCCCCCAGAATAAATAAGAACACACCGATATTTCCCTTAAATCCGCCTGTCACCGTTGTTTCATCATAAAGGTCTGTCAGACAGGACTGGATCACCTTTCCGTGATTGCTCAGATAGACCTTTATATTGTAAATTTCCTGATCATAATTATCATTTAACCGGCTGATGATCTCTCCGTGATATTCGTAATCATTCAGGTAATAGTTGCCGGGATTGTCATAGGAACCGTCATAGTAATCTGCCGCCCACCGATACCATTCCCTGGCTCTTGCTGATTTCAGATACGCTTCCGTTTCATCAATCATGGCAAACATATATTGATCATTGAGATAATTTTTCCTCAAAAAAGCATACCGGTTTTTCAACGCATCGATAAAAGCCGTATCCTTGCAAAGCTCAGAGAAAAAGGCTTTTTCCTGCATCGCAAGCGTATCCGGATTTGTCTCGCCGACCACGGAATTATTCATAGCCTGGTCAAAATCCCAAACCGGTCCGATTTTCAACAGTCCTCCCTCATTTTTATACATATAGGTAGAATGTTCGCCGGCATCATAGTTGCCAAAATATTCATTGATCAGAAAATAATCCACAAACGTATCGGTATCAATATACTTTCCGTATTGTTTGAAAACACTGTCCTTTTGTGAATATAAAATCTGCTCGATCTTTGAAAAATCACGCTGGATATAGTCGATATTTTTCTCTGTCTGCTTTTTGATGCCCGGATATTTCAGACCGATCCACTCATCTTCAAGCCCCTCTAGCCTGCCATAGGTCTCAAGCATCGTATCAAACTTCGTAAAACGATCTCTTCGGACTAAATAGGATGTATAGGGATTTTTCACATTGCTTTCTTTGATATCGACCCGATACGGCGACTGCTTTACGGTATCCATCATCAGATAAACACCCTGATATACATATTCACCGTTTTGTTTGATAAAAACCTCACAGAAGCAGCTTCTGGGCGCAAACTCCATGATATGCGAAGCCGTCCGGTATGCAATATAATTGCGGATCATGCTTTTGTCCGCCATGCTTCCGTTTAGGATCCACTCATCATCCACATCCATGCCAAACACATTCTGCTCGTTTTTTTCTCCGTTTTCATCCACAAGCTTTATTCCGTACTGCGACTTATCAAAGGACATGGAGGTATGCCCTCTTTTTTTGATCCGGATCCGGCTGTTAAGCACCGGCAGATCAGAAAGCGAATTATCCCCGTTTTCATTCTGGTACAGACTGATCGTGCCTCCAATCCACGGCTCCACGCCCTCATTTACGATCTCATCCGTTTCCGTAAATGTCTTGTATTCCGGCAGTTCGCCATCCATTTCCAAGACCACCAGCGGCAGGTTGGATGAAAAATCCTCGGATGCCGTAAAATCATCGCTTATATACTTAAGCGGATCGTCACTGCTCTCATCTGCCTTAAGCTCCTGATAATACAGATAAGAGGATGTATTTTCACCTGTCCGGATCTCTTCATCAAATTTCAGATAGGACAGTCCCAATATTAGGATACAGACCGATATGATGCATAAAAGCAGTTTTTTTACATCGGTAATCATAAATACCTCTTTTCCTATCAGCCGGAAATCTCGTCATCCTGACACACAATGCTGATGCTGTTAATGCCCTCAATTCCATTAAGCTTTTCTTCCAGCGAACCGTTCTTTTTCTCACATTTTTTCAAATAAAGTGAAGAAGTCTCAAAAATACTCTCTCCGTCTGCACCAAAATCCACATTGTGCACACGTCTGACAGCCCTTTGCTCCAAAACAAGCTGCAATGTTTTTTCTGCCTCAACCAAGGGACCTGCCCCACCGCGGATAATGATCAGGGTACGGTCTGTATTTCTGACAAATCCAAATAAGATCAGGAATAAAAAGATCACAACCGATCCCAGCAGAGCGATCAGATAATCGGAAACACCGCAGCAGATTCCGACTGCCACAGACCAGAAAATATAAATCGTGTCTCTCGGATCCTTGATCGCTGTACGGAAACGCACGATGGAAAGCGCGCCGACCATACCAAGGGAAAGTGAAATATTGTTGCCGATGACACACATGACCATCGTCGTTACCAGGGTCACCATGACCAGGGAAATATTGAAACGCTCACTATAAACCGTCCCGCTATGTGTTGCGCGGTATGCAATATAAATAAGTGCTCCGATCAATAAAGCTGCGATCAGATTGATTGCCACGTCGGTAATCGTAACAGCTCCTTCTCCCTGACTTTGAATCAGATTGTATAATGTTTCTTTCATATCACATGCCTCCTCCTTGTCTTAAAAGCATCCTGGATCTTCCATATTTACTAAAGGATGTCTGTATTCCCGTTTTATAACTCAATGCCTTCTTGATATTGCTCATCAAAAAGCCGTCATATTTGACCTCCAGCGTAATCTCATCCGGTTTTGCAAGCGGATAGAGCCGCGCATTTTTATCAAACAATGAAAAACTGCTCTCGCTGCCACGCAGATTGCTGTCAAATGTGATCCGCGTATTGTTGTCCGGCACATAGTAGGCAAAACGATCGTATTCAACCATGCATTTGGGCCGATACACATCCATTTGCATGATCAGATACAGATTTTGCGAAAGCGGATCCTTATTTTCCTTCAAAAACCGATAATTGCCTTTTATAAGACTCTCTGCCTCTTCCCTTGTCAATACAAGCGACCGCTTCCTCTGCGATCCATTCCGCTTTTCCTTAAGCTCCAGCTTTGCAAAGTCTGCATCCGGATCATAGATGCGCAGCCTTATCTTTTTCCGGTTATCTACGCCATCTTCTTTTTGGAAATAATCCTTATTGTACAAGGAATCAAAATAAACAGATCGGACCACATAACCATCTCGGCCGTTGTGTTCATCCTCCTTCATGTATACCGCCAGTCTCTGCTTTAAGATCCTGGCATGCACCGGGTCTGTCATGTACTTTTTTTCAACCCGCTTTACATCTAAAACCATTTGTTTAATCCTCTTTTAATTTTTAGCTATATTCAGTATTCTATTTTAATTTGACTGCATGGTTTCTCCACTCTGTTTCTCATTATGGAACAGCGCGGTCGTATCATTTTCGTCTACTCTTTTTAAATGAAGCAAATCATCATAGGTGTGAAATATGATCTGCTCATCCTTCCGGATATATTGCAGATATGTGCCAAGCAGGGCAAGCAGCCCGAAAATCGTAACACAGATCCGGATATCGACTGCAAACCAAAGATAAATCAGGCAGGAAAACAATCCGGCTCCGATCACCGGCATGATCCAGAACTGCTTTTTTTGCAAAAACCGGTACAAACGGTCTCTTTTGATCAGATCCCTTATAATCATCAGAATGATCTGCATCAATCCAAGTCCGAGAAATGCAAACAGTCCGAAAAACAGCATCAACGCCATAAACGACGCATTGACCTCTTCTCCCATCTTCATGCCGATAAAACCGCAAAAGAGTGCTGAACCGATAAACAAAGCATTCCTCAAAAGTCTGGCTCCCACAATGCATAAAAGCACACAAAGCACCAGTGTACACACCCTTAAAAGCGGATATACCACCTCCGGACGAAAGGAAAACCAGATAACACGCTCCCATTTAGGATATTCATGCAGCTCATACAAATATTCTCCGGTTTCATCCGACCATGTCGGCGCCTCTATAACTGTCACTGTATTCAGGCTGGCATTGCAGTCATCATCATTTTGCATCAAAAGGTAAACTCCGACCGGAAGCTTGCCGACCTCGCCCGTTCCCTTTTTGCATTGGATTGTGGCCGTCGGTTTTATTCTTTCTTCTTTGATATAAGAGGCAACCGCATTTCCCATATCGGCAATTTCTGCCTTTCCGGTAAGCTTGCGGTAAGGCGTGAGCGAAAGCGCCTCGTAGGTCTTTATATACAAAAACTCCCCATCCCGGTATTCTGCGATCTGATAAACATCAATTCCCAGAAACCGCGATTCATTCTGTAAATCCACTGAAATTGTCACACTCTCGTCCGTTTTAATATCCGGTCTGTCCTGAAGTGTTTTCGCCTCAGTTCTTATTACGGAAAAAAGACATGAAATAATTATAAAAAAAGAGACCCCAACAGCTAGAGTCCTCCTTTTTTTATATTGAAAACAACTCATTTATAATCCCTCATATATGAAATTATTACCCCTAAACTATTCTGTAGTAGAATACCGTGCCCGAGCAAAAAAATCAATATGCAATTTTTTATAAAAATTTTTTATATTTTTTTCTTCCAAGGACAAATTTCACAATTAGCATGCCAAAATCCGCTTTATATGATATCACCTTATCATATATATCAGGATCCGCTTCCATCATACCGCGATGCTCCGCGCATCCACATCTTATAGCTTAAGTAAAAAAACACCGCTCCGATGACCGGCGACAGCCATGACAGTACCGGTACCTCATCCGGTCTCAGAATAACCAAGCTCGGATAATACGCGATAAACGCAACCGGCAGAAGAAAGGTAAATAAAAACCGGAACACCGTATTGTAAATCGTAACCGGATATTTTGCATAATCCTTCAGCTTTAGCGACAGATCCAGAATATAAAACGAATTTTCGATCCAGAAACAGGTTGCTGCCGCGGCATTCTGCATCGCCATCATAAAAAGAGATGCGGTGACCAAAAATACGATCAGCTTTACAATCGCCACAAATGTCACCGGAATTGCCAGATGATGCCAGGAATAACAGATTGTCCCAATTCCAAAGGCCAGCTGTCCCAGTCCTTTTACATCAAAGACCTCCGATTCATAATAGAAAAAGAGATTGATCGGACGGAAGCAGTATTTGACAAAATCGCCGTCAAAAACACAGCGTCTCAAATTCCAGTTGTTGTCCAAAAGACACTGTGTCGGCGTGATGGAGATCAAGGAAAAACCATATAAAAACAGCATTTCATAATAGCCCCATCCGTTGATATTGGGAAATTTGCTGAACATCAGCCAGAAGGCGGCAAATCCAACGATGTTGGTCGCGATCATCCCAAGTGTGGAAATCACAAAATCCGCCCGGTAGCTCATCCTGCTTTTGATGTCCTGCGTGATAATCTTAAAATAAATTTTGAAATAAAAGGCAATGCCCCGTTTTTTTACATCCATACATTAACCCCCATTTACCGTTACCTGTTTTATGGATACCTTCCAGAACAGGCGGCTTATGACCGACATAAGAACGGCCCATAAAAACGAAATTGCAAGCTTTGTCATAACCATGTTTTTATCAGTCCCATCGCTTAACAATAAGGTAAGCGGTGTATCATAGATTGCCCGAAACGGCAGATAATCGATCACAGTACGAAGCTTATCCGGAAAAAACGCCAGCGGGATCGTGGCACCGGATAACAAGGTTACGACGGCCTGCTTCATGATATTGATGCCCCAGATTGACTCCGTATACAGGCAGATGGTTCCAACAATAAAATCAATTTCATAGTTAATGATAACTGCCAGAATAACAGCAGGTATAAAATACAATAAGTTGATACCCAGCGCGATCGTCCCCTTTGTCACCAAAAGCACAATGATAAAGGTCGGAATAAATGTAAATACAAAGTTGACAACAAAGCTTCCGGACACACTCCAGAATAAGTAATTCCGGTATTCCATGGGACGGATGAGATTGAGGGCGATCTTGCCGCTCTGGATATCCCTTCCCATCTCCCAGACAATGTACATTTCCATAAAATTGAAAAGCGCCGTTGCCAATACCAGATAGATCATAGTCGTTTCAAACGTCATTCCATTGACCACATCACTGCCGGATGATGCAAATATCGCCTTCCAGACAAAATAGATCAGCGTCAGATACAACAGATTTCCGAATACCATCACAGCAAGGGACATCCGGTAATTGATACATTCGATAATTCCGGCTCTTGTCAGTGCCAGATATTTTTTTAACCGGTTCATCATACGCCCTCCCTGTAGATTTTTTTGATAACATCCTCCGTAGAAATTTCTTCCAACTGCATATCCTTGATCTCATGCTTTTCCTGGACCATTTCCAACACATTCAGCACCTTGATCTGCTCTTCATTGATCAGAATGGAGATCCATTCATCATCATGCGAGATCCGTACATCCATTCCGGCGAGCTCTTTTTCAAGATGTTCCTCTACCTCTTTCATATCCTCGCCGGGTCTGATCTTCAAGGTACGATAGGATCCGAAAAAACGGCGCAGATGCTGGATGTCATTGTCATAAAGCATCTTGCCCTTATCGATGATAACGATCCTTTCACACAGTGCATCTACGTCCCCCATATCATGGGTCGTTAAAATAACAGTTGTATTCTTTTGTCTATTCAATTCCAGGATCAGTTCGCGGATCCTGCTTTTCATGGCTACATCCAGGCCGATTGTGGGTTCATCTAAAAATACAACCTTGGGATTGTGCAAAAATGCCGCCAGAATATCACTCAGAGTACGTTGCCCCAAAGACATCTGACGCACGGGCTTATGTAAAATCTCATCAAAATTGACCAGCCCGCCGTAAAGCTCCATCATATCATCATAATCCTTTTGCGGGATCTGATAGATATCCTTTAAAAGCTTAAATGATTCGACAAGCGGCAGTGCCCACCATAGCTGCGAACGCTGTCCAAATACAACACCGATCTCCTGCGAATTGGCTGTACGGTTTTTGTACGGTATCCTTCCATTGACCATCAATTCTCCGCTTGTCGGCTCCAATACCCCGGTCATCATCTTGATCGTGGTGGACTTTCCGGCTCCGTTTGGACCTAAGAATCCGACAATCTCCCCCTGTCCGACCGACAGCGAAATATCATCAACCGCCCGGATGATCTTATAATCTCTTGAGAAAAGATCCTGAAAGCTTCCCTTCAGACCTTCTCTTCTGTTTAATACCTTAAATTCTTTGGTAATATTTTTTAGTTCAATCATCTTCTCCATATATTATTTTTGCAGCTGATATTGTGTATCCGCTGCACTCCCCTTTTCTTTTATATTTTGGTGTTTTTGTGTTTCACCTGTTTTGATTTTCTTATATGTTGTTCTATTTTTCCGATTGTATTCTGGGTTTCCGATTGCATTCTGATTTTCTGATTGTATTCTGATATTCCGATTGTATTCGGATTTTCTGATTGTATTCTGGCTTTCCGATTGTATTCTGGCTTTCCGATTGTATTCTAATTTTCCGATTGTATTCTGACTTTCTGATTGTATTCTGATTTTCTGATTGTATTCTGATTTTTGATTTATCCTTCTATCCACTCCTAAAGGCAGCAATATATTGTACTGTCCTTCATTTCTAAATAAATTATGAAATTCGTCTTATTTTGCAAAGTTAAATCGCACTTTAATTTTTCAATTGTTTCAAATATACTTTGCTTAAAAACAGACAGATCACAAATGATACCACAAATGACACCGGCTGTGATTCCTGTATTCCATCCATCCCCCTGATCCGTGCAAATAAAAGCAGTGTTGGGATAAAGACCAGTCCGCTTCTTAGGCTGGAACCGAAACTTGCCAAAAGCTTCGCTCCCGTACTTTGAAATCCCATTTCAACCATCATGGTAAGCGGTACAAATAACAGTCCGATACTCATCAGATGCAAAGCTCTGATACCCAATGCCACAACATTCGCATCGTCTCTTAAAAGCCGAATCAACTGTGGAGCAAATCCATACATCGGTATCATTAAGATCGCAAGTACAATTTCTTCCAGAACAAGCGCGGTCCAAAATCCTCTTCTGACACGATCCTTTTTTCCCGCTCCGTAATTAAAACTGCTGATTGGCTGAAATCCCTGTCCAATTCCGATTGCAACCGCCATCGGGAAAAAGCTGATACGTGATACGATACTCATTGCCGCAACCGCCTCATCTCCATAAATACCGGAGCAGCCGTTTAATAACATCGTTGCCACGCTGTTTAATCCCTGACGCAAAAGACTGGGAAATCCGGTAGCCATAATCTCAAAAAATGTCCCGGCTTTTTTGGAAATATACCCGAATGCGATCCTGGTCTCCGTTTTACCGGATAAAAACATAAACAATAAAATTCCAAAGCTGAAAAGCTGTGAAACTGCCGTTGCAATACCGGCTCCCGCAATGCCGAGCTTCAATCCAAACATCAACACCGCATCCAGCCCGATATTGACCACAGCACCACTCATCATACCAACTGTTCCGAGCTTAGCCTTTCCTTCATATCGCAACAGATTGTTCATGGTAAGACTGGAAGTAAAAAACGGCGCCGCCAGTGCAATGTATGTGATGTAAGTCTTTGCGTATGGCGCAATTGTATCGGTGCTTCCCAGAATAACCAAAATGGGACGCATAAATACAAATGTCAGAACAGACATCAATAATCCGATTGAAAACGATAGAAAGAAGCCGGTTGAGGTATATTCTATTGCCTCATCCAGTTTTTGTGCTCCAAGTCTCCGGGACATGATACTTCCGGCTCCCTGTCCGCACATAAATGCAACCGCCTGCAAGATTGCCATAAACCCAAAGACAACTCCGGTCGCTCCACTCTGACTGGTTCCCAGTGTTCCTACAAATGCGGTATCAACCAGATTGTAGATATTGGTAACCATCATACTGATGATGGTGGGAATCGCCAGCTTTACTAAAAGCTTTTCAACCGGTTCGGTTGTCATTTTTATAAATTGTTGTTGCTGGTCTTGTTGTTGTTTTTGCTGCTGTTTTTGCTGCTGTTGCTGTTGTTGTTGCTGTTGCTGTTGTTGTTGCTGTTGTTGTTGCTGTTGTTGTTGCTGTTGTTGCTGTTGTTGCTGTTGTTCTTGGTTTTTGCTCTGTTTCTGCAGACCTTGTTGTTTCTTCTTTTCTTCCAGCCGTTGTCTATTTTGCTGTTGCTCTTCCATAATGATTCACCACAAATGTTTACTACCCATTATATAGTCTATGCATTTCTTTTCCGAATGACAAATATGCAGCAAACATGCATCCCAGCATGCCTTTTTTTCATACCATCCATTTAGTATGCCAATTCTACATATTTCCGGCAATTATTTCATTGATATTTACCTGTTTCTTTTGTTTTCAGCATGCTTTTTCTCGTTTTCTGCATTTTAGCATGCCTGCTTCTTCTTTCCCTGGCATGCTTTTTTGCGTTTTTTGTATTTTAGCATGCCTTTTTCTTCTGTTCTGGCATGCTTTTTCGCGTTTTTCCCATTTTAGCATGCTTGCTTCTTCTTCCCTGGCATGCTTTTTCTCGTTTTTCGCATTTCAGCATGCTTGCTTCTTCTTTCTCCGGCATGCTTTTTCGCGTTTTTCGCATTTTAGCATGCCTGCTTCTTCTTTCCCTGGCATGCTTTTTTGCGTTTTTCGCATTTTAGCATGCCTGCTTCTTCTGTTCTGGCATGCTTTTTCGCGTTTTCTGCATTTTAGCATGCCTGCTTCTTCTGCCCTGGCATGCTTTTTCGCGTTTTTCACATTTTAGCATGCCTGCTTCTTCTTTCGCTGGCATGCTTTTTCGCGTTTTCTGCATTTTAGCATGCCTGCTTCTTCTTTCCCTGGCATGCTTTTTTCTACTTTTTGCATTTTAGCATGCCTGCTTCTTCTTCCCTTGGCATGCTTTTTTTGCGTTTTTCGCATTTTAGCATGCCTGCTTCTTCTGCCCCTGGCATGCTTTTTCTCATTTTTCGCATTTTAGCATGCCTGCTTCTTCTTCCCTTGGCATGCTTTTTCGCGTTTTTCACATTTTAGCATGCCAATTTCCTTTTACGAATACAAAAATCCATATTAATATCCCTACAATGCCTTTTCATAACAATAAAAAGGCTGCTCATACATAAAAACTTCCCCAACCTGCTGGAAATTCAGGTGACTATATGCCCGGAGAGCCTTGATATTGTGCTTGTTGACTAAAAAATGGATGCTTTTATATCCACGCTTTTTGATCTCTTCCATTGCAAAGCCAAGCATCTTTTGCGCCAGCCCCTGATTTTGATAATCCGGACGTACAGCAAGTCTTGCGGCTTCCTTTCCTGGTGCCAGCTCCTTTGACCACTGTGGAAGCTTATCCACATTTTCATCCTCGTCAATGGATACTGCGGCAATAATTTCTCCGGCATCATTTCTTAAGATAAGCAGAGCTTGATTTGAAAGATCCATATCAATCTCTTTTTCACCCGGATAATGCTCGTCCCATGGGCAGAACTGACGGCCAAGCTGGGCTTTATACAAGCCTAATATTTCCTGTTTATCCTTTTCACATGCAAGTTCATATTTCTCATTCATAATTCCTGCTTCTCCCTAATCACATAATCTTCATCATTCCGCATTTCTCAAGCATCCTGATTTTATTTTCCTATTGATTTGTATCAAGCTTCACTCCTGGCCTCATTTACCAATCGCTTGTATCAAGCTTCACTTCTGGCCTCATTTACCTATCGTAGTGTTAGCATCGCCTGCATCAGCCTTCAACCACCCGGTCCTCCCCTATATGATTGACAACCTTCCTAAAAATAACAACCATCATACACACGCTGACGATCAATGCAAAAATCTCCGCAATCGGAAATGCCCACCATACATAAATCACATTGCCAAGTCTGGACAAAAACCATGCTGCGGGAAGCAGGACAATCAACTGTCTGATCAAGGATACAAACATACTGTAAATACCGTTTCCAAGCGCCTGATAAAAGCTTCCGAATACAATTCCAACCGCCGCAAGCGGGAAGTGGATACTGATGATCCGAAGCGCCGGAACACCAATCTCCATCATATGGTCAGATGCGGCAAACATCCGCAAAAATGCATCCGGGAACAGTTGGAAAATCAGCAGACCAAACAACATAATGCACATGGCATATGTCACGCCCAGTTTTAAGGTCTTTACAACCCTGTCACGATATCCGGCGCCATAATTATACGCGATAATCGGCACCATACCATTATTCAGACCGAATACCGGCATGAAAATAAAGCTCTGAATCTTGAAATAGACACCAAAGACCGCTGTCGCGGTAGAGGAAAACGTGATCAAAATCCGGTTCATGCCATAAGTCATCAATGATCCGATGGCCTGCATAATAATAGATGGAATACCTACTGAATAAATCTTTCCAATCATAGAAAGATCAGGCTTGAAGCCTTTCATACTCAGAGAAATTTCCTTATTGAATTTCAAGTTAAAAAATAAAGCAAGTGCGCTTCCGACACACTGTCCAAAAATCGTAGCAATCGCAGCACCGGCTACACCCATCTTGGGCATTCCAAACAAACCAAAGATCAAAATAGGATCCATAATAATATTGATGATCGCACCAACCGTCTGAGTGATCATGGAAAAAATAGTTTTTCCGGTTGACTGCAATAACTTTTCTAACATCATCTGCATCAACATACCGATTGAGAAAACACAGACAATCGTCAGATACTGGATTCCATAAGAAACAATCTCTGTATCATCTGTCTGACTGCGATAAAATATTCCGACAAAACACAATCCGATTATCAATGCAACAAGGTAAGTCATCACCGCCAAAAAGATTGCATTCGTTGCTGCCTTGCTGGCTTTTTTATGATCTTTTTCTCCCAGCGCTTTGGAAAGCACCGCATTGACACCAACGCCGGTTCCGGTTCCAAACGCAATTAAGAGAGCCTGTATCGGGAAAGCAAGTGACACGGCTGTCAGTGCGTTTTCATTGATACGGGAAACAAAAATACTGTCTACAATGTTGTACAAAGCCTGCACAAGCATGGATATCATCATAGGTAATGACATACTGATTAGCAACTTATTGACAGGCATGACTCCCATTTTATTTTCTTTCATAACATCCACTCCTCATATATGTACTTCATATTTGCTTTTATCAAAAGCATAAAAATGACCACTTTAACCATTGTACAACGGAAAGCAGTCATTCGCAAATCAAAGCCATTACAATCACTCATTATATTGTAATAATGAGCAAACTCATTATAATCATCATATCGCACCAATTATTAGATTTGTCACCGTTATTGTATTATAACAATCATAAACTTTATCACAATTATCATATTGCAGAAATCATAAAAGGTATCGCAATTATCATATCGCAGAAACCATAAAATGTATCACAATCATCATATCGCAGAAATCATAAAAGGTATTACAATTATCATATCGCAGAAACCATAAAATGTATCGCAATTATCGTATCGCAACAATCATTAATATCATGGCTACAATCAACACAACCAAATAAATCTTTGTCAGCTTCGGATTGATCTCATCCACTTTGTTACGATATACAACACCGACAATACTCAAAAGCAGCATCAGCGCTGCAGATACTAACCGCATATATGCGTTTTTCTTGTAATTTAAGTCTAAACTGCTTGTTCGTCCGGCAGGATATGTCAATTCAATCGACTCATCAACCTGATCCAGTACATCTGTAATTTCACTTAAAATATCATGATCTGTAATTTTCTTTGCAAGTCCTGTAATCTCGACTCCCATAGAATCAATCGTATATCCATCTTCATCAAAGGTATCATTCCCCCAATTTTTGGGAGCTAAGATCACATAACCTTTTCTTGTTTCTTCATTGACTCCCCAATAATAATGATCGGTCCCTATCGGAATTAGTCCATTGATACTATGTTCAACTGCTAAAATCTCAGCTCCGGCATCAATCCTGACTGTATACAGATCATCCTTGTTGGTCAGGTCCTTAATCCCTGTAATAGCTAAAAAAGCGATTACTACAATCACAAAAATAGTCAGAACCACCGTCTGCAGCTTTTTCTTCATAAAATTTGTCCCCCTGGTATTCTCTCTCATATGAATTCATTTAGATCATGACATCTGTGTCATCAAATTTATATCATTGCATTACTGCACCCGTGTCACCAAATCTACATCGTGTCTATAGCATCATATCTGCATCGCCATATTTGCATATTCACATCTATCACATATCTAAAATCACATCAATAAACTAACTATACCATACACATTCGTTCCCAAACAACGACTAATTTTCCAGACTAATTTTCCAGACACATTATCATATACATTATCTGTCGTTATTTATCGCCATCCATCCTGTCTACAAAAATCTCTCCGTCCTCGGATATCCCAACTCATTCAACAGATATACATAGCTTTTATCCTGCATCCTCGCTTCGGATTCCAACTGCAGCTTGTCATATTTCTTCTGCTTGCTGCCGGTCATAATCAGGATCACATCAACAACCGCGCCAATGATTAGAACAACTCCCATGATCAGAAAGACAACCGGCATCAGCCACTGCATATGCTCTGGTGTCCCAATCTGATATCGAAAAAGCAGATGAAGACCACGATACAGGACAAAGGCTCCAAAAAGCCCCATGATCAGTCTGCTCCGAATAGAAAATGTATCTGACGGTATCCCCAAAACAGCAATCTCATGGCATCTTGAATCCAGATAATATGCCTGACATTTTTTGCACCGCTTTACCGGACTTTCATATCTTTTTTTACTGTATTTGTATTCATTGTAAGATAATAATTTACTGCCACATCTTTTGCAGCACATGACCTTTTTATCGTTTGTCATTCGTTCCCCGCTTCCTCGTTATACACACATTCTGATATCCTACAACCAAATATTATTGAACATGCTCCTATATAGTTATTGTTTATTATAAGTTTCTCTCTATCTAAACAAATATTGGGGTTCTATGCAGATTATATGTCTGTTTTTTATACATTGCGTTCATAATTTACAATTAGTGGCTCTGAGTCGGAATATATTTCCGAATACTACTTGCCAACTGAAATTCCGGCATAGACTGTAAAGTGACCTTTCCCGGTCCGCTTACAACAGTATTAAACAATCCCTCTCCACCTAACAAAGCATTTTTCACGCCTCCAACTGTCTGAATGTCGATAGAACAGCTTGCATCCATAAGAGCAAGATAACCGGTATCTACAATCAGTCTCTCTCCTGCTGCCAATTCCTTCGTCATCGTACTTCCGTCAATCTCAAGGAAAACCAGACCGGTACCTGACAGTCTCTGCATAATAAAACCTTCACCACCAAAAAAACCGGCTCCAAGCTTCTTCTGAAAGAAAACAGATAATTCCACACCGGAAGTCGATGCAAGATACGATGATTTCTGGCATACAATATCATGTCCCGGTGTTAGTTCCACCGCAACAATATTTCCCGGAAAGCTGGAAGCAAAAGCAATCATACCGGGTCCTCCCTGGGCGGTATAAATATTTTGAAACATCTTTTCTCCGGAAATAGCCTTTGTAAACATCTTTCCGATACCTCCACCGGAAGTCTCCATCTTCATATTAGCAGACATCCAGCTCATAGAACCACCTTCACATTTGATGCTTTCTCCTGCCTCTAACCGGCATTCCACGACCGGCATGGGAGTACCTTTAATTTCATAATTCATTCTTCATCCTCCTTATTACAACAAAACATCATGATATAATTACTATGTCATAGATTTTCCCCACATGCAAGAAAAAAAGTGCACTGCTTCGTCAAAAGGTCCTTTGCCAAAAGGCATTGCTTAACAAAGTCACCTAATGCATGCCCCCCTACTATACATAAATCGTCACCTCCATTATTCATTTATTTATCGCTTGGCTAATTTTATATAAACCACAGAGTACTAAAAGAATAAAAAAACAGGAATCCACGCACTAACGCGTCAAATTCCTGTTTTCCATCTTAACCCTATGATCTAATACCGAAGTCAAAATGCATCAAAAATCATTTCGACCTCTTCTCCCTGATATCATAATATTTTTATTTACAGCCTCTAAGCCTTGCCATCGCTCTTGCCATGGATGCCCGTGATACATGGTATTCGATAATGCTCTGCTTTTGCTGCATCTGCTCCTTGGCACGCTCCAAAGCCGCCTGCGCACGGAACTTATCGATTTCCTCCGGCTTTTCCGCAGAATAAACAAGCACATTGACCTGACCTTTATCGACCTTGATCAGTCCGTCGGATACGATCGCCCTCTGCCACTCTGTTTCACCGGGCTTGCGGAAGCGGATCTCACCGATCTCCAATGTCGTTGTCATCGGCTCATGTCCGGCCAAAATTGCCATTTCACCATCATAACCGGGAAACACAAAGCTTTCACATTCGCCGTCATAAAATACTCTGTCACAAGCCATGATCTTTAATTGAAAACTCTTCATAGCATCACCTATTTTCTTTACTTCTGCAATTACAATGTCTCAGCCTTTTTCTTGACATCCTCGATTGTACCAACATTGAAAAATGCTGCTTCGGGATAAGAATCCATCTCGCCGTCCAGAATAGCCTTGAAGCCCTTGATCGTCTCCTCAACCGGAACAAAGACACCCTTTACACCGGTAAAGTTTTCAGCTACGTGGAACGGCTGTGACAAAAATCTCTGTACCTTACGTGCACGGTATACGGTCTGCTTATCTTCATCAGACAGCTCTTCCATACCAAGAATAGCGATAATATCCTGCAATTCTTTGTATTTCTGTAAAATTTCCTGTACACGTCGGGCTGTTTTGTAATGCTCCTCTCCGACAACATCTGCTTCCAGAATACGGGAAGATGATTCCAGCGGATCAACCGCAGGATAAATACCCTGTTCTACAATCTTTCTGGACAAAACAGTGGTTGCATCCAGATGTGAGAAGGTGGTTGCCGGTGCCGGGTCAGTCAGATCATCCGCAGGCACATAAACCGCCTGAACGGAAGTAACAGAACCGTTTTTCGTAGAAGCAATCCGCTCCTGCAGCTCACCCAGATCATTGGCCAATGTCGGCTGATAACCAACAGCGGAAGGCATACGTCCTAAAAGTGCGGATACCTCAGATCCTGCCTGAACGAAACGGAAGATATTATCAATAAATAAAAGCACATCTTTATTTTGTACATCACGGAAATATTCTGCCATGGTAAGTCCAGTCTCAGCCACACGCATACGTGCTCCCGGTGGCTCATTCATCTGTCCAAACACTAAGGCAGTCTTGTCAATAACACCGGATTCTTTCATTTCCATCCAGAGGTCATTACCCTCTCTGGATCTTTCTCCTACACCGGTAAAAATGGAATATCCGCCGCTCTCTGTTGCAATGTTGCGGATCAGCTCCTGGATCAGTACGGTCTTACCTACACCGGCACCACCGAACAGACCGATTTTGCCGCCCTTTGCATAGGGAGCTAAAAGATCGATAACCTTAATTCCTGTTACAAGCATTTCCGCTACCGGGCTCTGCTCTTCAAAGGAAGGAGCCTCTCTGTGGATAACCCAGTGCTCGGTATCCTCTAAGCTTTCCTTGCCATCCAGTGTCTCACCGAGTACATTGAACAGGCGTCCCAGCGTCTTTTCACCGACCGGTACGCTGATACCTTTACCGGTTGCGACAACCTCCATGTCCCTGCACAGACCCTCGGATGCTGCCAGCATGATACAACGGACAACATTGTGTCCGATATGCTGGGATACTTCCATCACACATTTTTTGCCATTGTTCATGACATACAGTGCGTCCTTGATTGCGGGAAGTTCTCCATTTTCAAATTCCACATCTACTACCGGTCCTGAAACCTGTACGATTTTTCCTGTATTTTCCATTATGTGAAATTTCACCTCGCTTGTTTCTTCTTTTTCTTGAGTGCCTTGGCACCACCGATTACCTCGGTGATCTCCTGCGTGATCGCCGCCTGTCTCACACGGTTGTATTCGATTGACAAATCGTGCAGCATGGCCTCTGCATTGTCCGTTGCGGACTGCATTGCCATCATACGGGCGTTTTCCTCACTGGCAGATGCTTCTACCAATGCACCGTAAAAAAATCCTGTTATATAATTATCTACTACTTTCTCCAGAACAGCTTTCGGAGAAGGATAAATCAGATACCATTCGTCATGAAGCTTTTCTGCTGCCTGCAGATCATATTCACCCTGCTCATTCTGGATCTTTTCGAGCATTTCCTGTTCAATAAATTTGTGTGTCTGTAACGGTAACAGTCTCTGCACCTGCGCTTCCTCACTCATACTATTGATCATCCTGGTGTATACGATATAAATCTCATCCAGCTCTTCATCCTTGTAAAGCTTCATCATGCGCTCTGCCATCATACGCGCCCTGTGAATACTGGGATTGTTGGCAGAATAGGCAAAATCCTCTTCAATCGCATAGCCCTGTGATTTGAAAAACTGTCTTCCAAGCTCACCGACTACAAACAACCGGTAATCCTCGGCCTCGTCGATCAGCTCTCTTGCCTGCTTTAACACGTTGAGGTTGTAAGCTCCGGCCATTCCTTTATCACCGGTAACAACCACAAAGCCTTTCCTTTTAACCGGCTCTGCAAGGTCCTTGTTACGGTTATCAAAGTACAGGTGCTGCATATCCGGGTAATGATACAGGATGTCCCGGATCTGCTCCTGTAAGCTGAAAAAGTACGGCTCTGTATTGGCAAGCTTCTGTTTGGCCTTCCTAAGCTTCATGGAAGACATCATATACATGGCCCTTGTGATTTTCATGGTATCACGGATACTGTTAATTCTGTCCTGAATTTCTTTGGTATTCGCCATTTCCTATCACGCTCTATTCTTAAATTCTAATGCTGCATCAATAATTGCCGCTTTGATATCATCGTCGAGTGCCTTGGTGCTGTTTAACTTGCTGATAATATCATTGTGGTTTTGTGCAAACTCTTTTAACAGATTCTTTTGGAAGTTCTTAACCTGATCTGTTGCAAGATCACTGAATACCTTGCCGTTGGCACAAACCAGTGTGATAACCTGCTCTGCCATGCTAAGTGGATGGTTGAGCGGCTGTTTTAAAAGTTCCATCAGCGCACTACCGTGGGCTAACTGCTTTTTGGTGCTCTCATCCAGATCGGATGAAAACTGCGTAAATACCTGCATTTCACGATACTGTGCCAGATCAATACGGATACTTCCGGCTGCTTTTTTCATAGCCTTTGTCTGTGCCGCACCACCAACACGGGATACGGACAAGCCGACATTGACGGCCGGACGCTGTCCGGCAAAGAACAACTGGCTTTCCAGATAGATCTGACCATCTGTAATAGAGATAACATTGGTCGGTATGTATGCGGAAACATCTCCTGCCTGTGTCTCAATAATAGGCAGCGCCGTAATGGATCCGCCTCCTGCTTCCTCTGAAAGACGCGCAGAACGCTCCAACAGTCTGGAATGCAGATAGAAAACATCACCCGGATAAGCTTCACGCCCCGGTGAACGCTCCAACAGCAATGAAATAGCACGATAAGCTACCGCATGCTTGGAAAGATCATCATATACGATCAATACATCTTTGCCATGGTACATAAAATATTCGGCAAGTGCAGTACCTGCATAGGGTGCAATATACTGTAACGGTGCCGGATCGGATGCTGTGGAAGAAACCACGATCGTGTAGTCCATTGCATCGTTCTTTTTTAAGTTGTTGACAAGCTTGGCAACGGTAGATGCCTTCTGTCCGATTGCCACATAGATACAGACAACATCCTTGCCCTTCTGGTTGATGATGGTATCTGTTGCAATACTGGTCTTACCGGTCTGTCTGTCACCAATGATCAGCTCCCTTTGTCCACGACCGATCGGGAACATGGAGTCGATTGCCAGAATACCGGTTTCCAGAGGTTTGGATACGGACTTACGGTCTACAATACCGGGCGCCGGATTTTCAATCGGGCGGAAACCGTCTGCTTTGATATCGCCCTTTCCATCGATCGGATTGCCTAAAGCATCAATGACTCTTCCTTTGAAATCCTCTCCGACGGAAATACCGGCCATCTTGCCGGTACGAACGACACGGCTGCCTTCCTTGATCTCGGTATCACGACCAAACAGGATAACCCCGATCTCATCGCGGCGTACATCCTGCACCATACCCTTGACACCGCAGTCAAAAACAACAATTTCTCCGTAAAACGCATGATCAATACCGTCGATATTGGCAATTCCGTCACCGACCCAGTTGACCACACCGATCTCTTTATTTTTGGCTTCCAGATCAAAGTCCTTGATCTCTGTCTTGAGGATGGAGATAATGCCCTCATAGCTTGTCTGGGTCTCACTGCCGTGTGCACTTTTTGTAACCTTCATCAGACTGGATTTTAACTGCTCGATACGTCCTTTTTCACTCCAGTCATATTCCTTGGTCCCAACTCTTAAGATAAATCCACTCTTGATGGACGGATCCTCCTCCAGTGTCAGATCCATATCGGGATTGTGGTATTCCTTTTCCAAAAATGCCCGGATACCTGAAAGCTGTTCTTCGTTGGGCTTTGTAACATAAATAAGAGTTGCCGTTTCTTCTTTTTTCTGGGATTTGCCGGCATTTTTGCAGTATTTGCAAATATCATCCCACAATGCAAAATCCTGATTATCACACAGTAACTTCAGGCAGTTGCGTATTTCCTCAGGGAAAACGCGATCAATGATAATGTGCTTTCTTTCCAGAGCGACCGTAGGGTCTTCAAAATCCACTCTGATCTCAGGCACAGCATCCAAAATATCCGAAACTTCTTTCAGAATGTCATTGCCGATTCCGCTGTTGACCAGGTCTGTTGCATATTTTTCTGCTGTCAAAGTCACGCTTTCTCACCTGCTTTATTTAAAAATTTGTCATACAGTGCACTGTCTGAGTCTGCACTGCCTGTTCCACTGATTACCTTGCTTGCGGCATCCACAACCATGGCTGCGATCTCGCCTTCCGCACTTTTCAAAATCTGGTTCTTCTGATTTTCAGCTTTTGTAACTGCGGTTGAAACCACTTCACTGGCTGTTGCCTCTGCATCTTTCAAAATCTTCTGATATTCCACATCCGCATCTTTTCTGGCTTTTGCAAGAATCTGTTTCTTTTCATCCTCTGCTGATGCTAAAGAAGCTTCGTACTGCGTCTTTAATTCCTCTGCCTGCGTCTGTTTATTTCTGGCCTCTTCAAACTGTCTGTCGGCTTCTGCCTGTCTGTCATCAATGATCTTTTTGATCGGTTTGAAGAAAAAAATACGCATGGCTACGAAAAGCACTAAAAGATTTATGATGGTAAATACTAAATTGATATCAACCTTGAGCATTTTTTGCCCCGCCTTTCCGTATATTACGCACAACCTGCGCGCCACTTTGGTTTAGATGACCATTTATTTGAGCATTACGATGATCATCAAGGCAATAACGAAACCGTAAATAGCGGTTGCTTCTGCTAACGCACAACCTAAGATCAAAGTAAAGTTGATCTTGCCTGCTGCTTCCGGCTGTCTGGCAATGGCTTCTGATGCCTTACCTGTTGCAATACCGATACCAATACCTGCTCCCAATGCACAAAAAACTGCAATACCTGCTCCAATCGCGATTAATGAATTCATAATTATTTCTCCTTTTTTGTTATTCTTCCCATCTGCAACGCTGCGGGACTTACTCTATTGCTTCTGCAATATACATGGACGTCAGGAACACAAATACATATGCCTGTAACAATCCATCAAATAAATCAAAGTACAAACTAAATACTGCCGGTAAAAATACGGGAACAACGATCTTGATCAGTTCCATGATAACGAATGCACCAAGTACGTTACCGAACAGTCGCATACACAGTGACAACGGTCTTGTGAACACCTCTAAGATATTGATAGGTGTAACGATTGCCACCGGCTCTGTAAAGTGATGCAGCCACTTTCCAACACCTTTGTGGTGTATTCCTGCAGCTTCCACCAGGACGATACTCATGACAGCTAATGCTATCGTGACATTCAGATCCTTTGTTGGGGATTTCATACCAAATAGTCCGATAATATTGGACAAACCTATGTAAAGTAAAACCGTCGTCAGATAAGGCACATATGACTTTCCGGCAGGTCCGATCATACCTTCCACAAGTCCGGTTAATTTGGTATAAATCAGCTCGGCCACAGCCTGTCTTTTACTGATATGATCAATCTTTAAATTCCTCGTCAGGATGATCGCACCGATGATCAGGATTGCCATGATGATCCATGTAACAACAACCGATTCTGCAATGCCTATTCCTCCGAAAACAGGAATTGTAAAGACAGTCTCACATTCCAGCTCGGCCATTAATTTTGAAGCCAGATCTCCCAAGAAACCATCTCCTTTATGAATTGTTAAATACACAGATTATGAGGAAAATGCCCGGTATCGTGGGATATCAGGTGTTCCGCCCTCAAAATCTGTCTGTAGTTTACGCCTTTTATATTCAGATTGCAACCCGTAAAATATAAAGATTTTCGAAACTGAATTTACAAATAATCAAAAAATCCACAAACCAAAAATGATCTGTGGATTATAGGTCAAATTTTTATTCTTCAAATAATGGTGTTGAAAAATACCGCTCTGCCGTATCCGGCAAGATTGTCACAACCGTCCTGCCTTCTCCAAGCTTTTCGGCAAGCTTTAAAGCAGCTGCTACATTGGTGCCGCTTGAAATACCGCACATCAGACCTTCCAGCCTTGCCAGATCTTTGGCAGTCTGCAGCGCCTCCTCATCTGTTACAATATAAATATCGGAATAAATTTTCTGATTCAGAATATCCGGGATAATACCATCACCAATTCCCATCTGTAAATGGGTGCCGATGTTTCCGCCTGCAAGAATAGCCGCATTTTCCGGCTCAACAGCCCAGATCTCAATATCCGGATACTGCGCCTTTAATGTTTCACCGATTCCGGTGATCGTACCGCCTGTACCAATTCCGGAGCAGAAACCGTGAATAGGACCTGCAACCTGTTCCATAATCTCCAGCGCCGTATGATTTTTGTGCGCTAAAACATTGTTGGGGTTGGCAAACTGCTGTGGTACAAACACATTGGGATTTTCTTTTGCCATTCTGAGTGCTGTCTGTAAACATTCATCAATGCAGGCACCGATATCTCCTGCATCATGTATCAAAACGACCTCTGCGCCATAATGCCTGACCAGCTTTCTGCGTTCCTCACTGACTGAATCCGGCATGACTATGATCGTCTTGTAGCCTCTTACTGCACCGACAAGTGCCAGACCGATGCCCTGATTGCCGCTGGTAGGCTCCACAATGATCGTATCCTTGTTGATCTTACCTTCCTTTTCTGCTTCCAGAATCATATTATAGGCTGTACGTGTCTTGATGGAACCACCTACATTAAGTCCCTCAAATTTTACAAGAATCTGCGCATTGCCGGGCTTGTTGATCCGGTTCAAGCGTATCATCGGGGTATGTCCCATTGCATCTAAGATATTGTCGTATATCATAACTGTCCTCTTTCTGAATGATTTATCTTATTATATGTTGGTATCTTAACACGTGTCACCGGATTTTAATCAGCTTTCATGGTCACAGCAGACACCGGCTCATATTTTTAATAATCATTTTATTGCTTACGTCACTTTTCTTATGGTATAATAATTGCAGATTTATTACAAGTTCAAAAATAAATCATCTAAATCATTTCATTATTCTAAGTAATTCTTTTGATACACTATTCATCATTTATTATTTTCAACATCTGCTATTTGCAGTATAAACACCAAAAGTCACTCAATATAATTGTTATTATTGACACTTACCATAAATTTGATATAATCATAGCTACATGGAGGGTCCTGCCAATAAGTGGACTTATGAAACAGAGTATTTCCGTTACGACGGATGCTACCCAAAGGCTATGCATGATTGCATAGCCTTTTGTGTTTTTAAGGAGTACTATATGGATAAATTTGAGCTATATATTGTCGATATGAAATATGTAAGGAATCTCAAAAATATAGAAAAACAGAAAACAGGCAGAACTAATACCATTCTTTCTGTTTCATCTCAAACTCATAAACAAGGTCGTCCTTTCGTGGGAATTGTCCAAATGATAAATGGTATCAATTACTGCATTCCTTTATCATCCATTGAAGAAAAAGAAAAATATATTAACATGTCTGAAAATATAACCTGTCGCAAGATAAGAGATGACACAGACAGAGTAATTGCTATTCTAAATATCAACAATATGATTCCCGTCCGGGATGAATACATTTCAAAATTTATAATCGAACCTTCTCCATATGATAATCATAAACAAATAAAATATAAATTAAAATGCAAACAGGAGCTTGACTGGTGCAATCGTCATGCATCTGAAATTATAAGATTATCATCCGAATTACATACCATCATTTGTGAAAATAAGCCTTTCAAAAAGAGAAGCATCTGCCCAGATTATTTAGAATTGGAAAAAGAATGTGTCAAAGGCAAACGCATTTCAAAAAGGAATCAGAAGAAAAAAGATAAACAAAAACGCCATCCTCCTTCATAACCGAATTAAGATGGCGCCTTCATTATGCGTTTTTAAATTTATTCTGCAATCGCTTTAAATGCCTCTGACAGATCTTCGATGATATCATCAATATGCTCTGTACCGATGGAAAGTCTGATGGTGTTGGGTTTGATGCCCTGATCCAGAAGTTCTGCTTCGTTGCATTCTGAATGTGTTGTAGAAGCCGGATGGATAGCAAGTGATTTTACATCGGCTACATTCGCTAACAGAGAGAACAGTTCCAGATTATCGATAAACTGCTGTGCCTTTTTTGCATCACCCTTGATTTCAAAGGTAAAGATGGAGCCACCACCGTTGGGGAAGTATTTTTTGTACAGTCTCTGTTGCTCCGGATCTGTGGAAATAGACGGATGATTTACTTTTTCAACCAAAGGCTGGTCTTTCAAAAACTGTACTACCTTCAATGCATTTTCTACATGTCTTTCTACTCTTAAGGATAAGGTTTCCAGTCCCTGTAAGAAGATAAATGCATGAATCGGTGATAAGGTAGAGCCTGTATCACGAAGTAAGATTGCACGGATGTAGGTTACAAATGCTGCCGGAGCTGCATCTTTTGCAAAGCTTACACCATGGTAGGATACGTTTGGCTCAGTCAGCCAGGGGAATTTGCCGCTTGCGATCCAGTCAAAGTTACCGGAGTCAACGATGACACCACCGATGGTTGTACCGTGACCGCCAATGAATTTTGTAGCAGAATGTACAACAATGTCTGCACCGTATTCAATCGGACGAACCAGATAGGGTGTTGCAAATGTATTGTCAACGATCAGCGGGATCTTGTGTGCATGTGCGATCTGTGCGATTCTCTCAATATCAACAACCTCTGAGTTGGGATTTCCAAGTGTTTCAATCTCGATTGCTTTTGTATTGTCCTTGATAGCTGCTTCGATCGCATCATAGTCAAAAGGATCTACAAAAGTTGCTTCAATGCCAAAATCCGGAAGTGTATGTGCTAACAGGTTGTATGTGCCGCCGTAAATATTTTTGGCTGCTACGATATGGTCACCTGCATGTGCTGCTGTCTGCAATGCATAGGTAAGGGCTGCTGCGCCTGAGCTTACGGCAACGGCTGCAACGCCGCCTTCCAATGCTGCAATTCTGCTTTCAAACACACTCTCTGTCGGATTGGTCAGACGTCCGTAAATATTACCTGCATCACGAAGTCCAAATCTGTCAGCCGCATGCTCACTGTTATGGAATACATAAGAGGATGTCAGATATATCGGAACGGCTCTTGCGTCTGTAACCGGATCCGGATTTTCCTGTCCAATGTGAAGCTGTTTTGTTTCAAATTTAAAATCTCTTTCTGCTCTTGTCTTCTTAGCCATTTCTTTTTACCATTTGCGGATCAACCGCTTACCTTTCTTTTGCTTTTCTACCTGGCATCTTCAGTATTTAGCTTTACTGAAATGTCGCGGTCATTTTCATTTACATTCTTTATGTTTTCTGAATATTTGTTTTTGTTGTTCTCTTGATGATGTTATCTTAGCACAGGATTTCGTTGTTGTATAATACTCTAATCCAATATCACGTTATAGCCTCATTCTATAGCTCAGATGCTAATCCTGATTATGGTAAAAATGCATGCCCAAAATTTCACCGGCTTCTGGCCGGGCAATGGGGCTATGTGGTCCGGGAGCTATGGGATTCCTGCGCCTAGTAAGTGTAAATGTTGCCAGCTACTGCGTTTCACCGGTAAAGGCACGGAAAATAAAACGCGCCTTTGGCTTGAACGAGTTATTTTCCGTGCCAGTTTTTCGTTTGTGGCAACATTAACGCTTACACGGCTCGGAATATACGCTCCCGGACCACATAGCCCCATTGCCCGGCCGGAAGCCGGTGAAATTTCCTCAATCCGGACATGAAAAGCAGACATAAAAAGGCCGATGGCTTTTTTTCCATCGGCCCACGCTTGTCAATCTTAGTATTCTTCGTCAGCAACCTCTTCTTTTTCACCGATATCATTAACCGGTTTCTCAAGGCCATCAATCTTCACACCGCTTTTTTCAGAATAATCCCACAATGCTGCATGGATTGCTTCCTCTGCTAACAGAGAACAGTGTACCTTTACCGGAGGAAGTCCATCCAAAGCTTCCATAACTGCTTTGTTGGTTACGTCCAAAGCATCCTGAACGGTCTTTCCTTTTACAAGCTCGGTTGCCATGGAGCTGGTTGCTACTGCGGCACCGCATCCAAAGGTCTTAAACTTGGCATCCTGAATGGTACCGTTATCATCAATATCTAAATACATTCTCATAATGTCTCCGCATTTGGCATTTCCGACAGTGCCAACGCCACTCGGATTTTCCATTTCTCCGACATTTCTCGGATGGTTAAAATGATCCATTACTTTTTCACTGTACATACAACTTTCCTCCTTTAGCTGTTTTTCTTTACAAAATCCTCATAAAGAGGTGACATATTCCGTAATCTTTCAATGATTTTCTTTAATTCATCGATTGTAAAATCAATATCTTCCCTGGTTGTCTTTTCAGACAGGGACAGACGTAAGGATCCATGTGCGATCTCATGCGGCAGTCCGATTGCCAAAAGTACGTGGGACGGATCCAGTGAACCTGATGTGCAGGCACTTCCCGATGAACCACAGATGCCGTTCTGGTCTAAGAGGATCAGCATGGATTCTCCTTCGATGAAGCGGAAACAGAAGTTGGCATTGTTGGGAAGTCTCTTTTCCAGATCTCCGTTTACTTTGGTATAAGGGATTTCACTGCTGACTCTCTTAATCAGGTAATCTCTTAGCTCTGTTTCATATTTGATACGCTCGTCCATATTAGCGAGTGCTAACTCTGCTGCCTTGCCAAAACCAACGATACCGGGGACATTGTGTGTACCGGCTCTACGCTGTCTTTCCTGCGCACCACCATGGATAAAAGAACGGATCTTGACACCCTTACGGATATATAAAAGGCCGATTCCCTTGGGTCCGTTGATCTTGTGACCGCTTGCTGAAAGCATATCAATATGCATTGCATCTACATCAAGCGGAATGTGACCAAAGGCCTGTACCGCATCAGTATGGAAAAGAATACCATGTTTGTGGGCAATCTCACCGATTTCTGCCAATGGCTCAATGGTTCCGATCTCATTGTTGGCTGCCATAATAGAGATCAGAATGGTATCCGGACGGATTGCTTTTTCCAGCTCCTCCGGACTTACCAAGCCCTTTTCATCTACATCCAGATAAGTCACTTCAAAACCATGTTTTTCCAGCCATTCACAGGTATGCAGAATAGCGTGATGCTCAATCTTGCTGGTGATGATGTGTTTGCCTTTATTGCCATAAGCCTCTGCTGTTGCCTTCAATGCCCAGTTGTCTGACTCGCTTCCGCCACCGGTAAAATAGATTTCATCCTTTTTGGCGTGAATAAGCTCTGCCAGTTTCTCTCTTGCATCTTCAACCGCTTTCTTTGCTGTCTCGGCAAATGAATATACAGCAGAAGGATTTCCATAATATTCTGTAAAAAAAGGAAGCATTGCTTCAAGTACCTTTGGGTCGACCTGCGTTGTAGCAGCATTATCCAGATAAATTATCTTTTTCATATTTTGCCTTCTTTCTGTCAGCACCCATTTTCAGGCTGCAGTTACTCTGTTTTTATTTCCTACTTATTCGGTATGAATTACATTATAATTATAGCCCTATCTTCCTATTTGTCAACAGAAAGATAAGGCTAAATGCGCCATTTTGCTGTATTTTATTGTTCTTTTTGCCATGCAACCATATCCGCCAGTGTGATATGATCCACAACATCATTGACCGCATCATTGATTTTTTCATAAATACGCACTGTGATGCAGGATGCCTTTCTGTCACAGACCTCCTTATCGTCGCCGATGCAGGCCACCGGTGCCAGATTTCCCTCGGTCTGTCTTAAGATCATTCCGACCGTATATTCCTTTGGATCCTTGGTCAGACGGTATCCACCCTGGGCACCACGGATACTGTGTACATATCCTGCCTTATTTAATAAGGAAATAATCTGTTCCAAATATTTTTCCGATATTCCCTGACTTTTTGCAATGTCCTTGATGCTGACCGGCTGATTGTCTTCTCTGCAGGCAAGCTCCAACATCATACGCAGGGCATATCTGCCTTTGGTTGAAATCTTCATAAATTCTCCATTCTGCTATGGATCGGTATAACAAGATCATAATAGCTTTTGTAACTAAACAAGCATGGGAATTTAATTCCCAGTAATTAAGTATATTATTAACCAGATGGGCGTAGAATTCAAGTATCAATTTCTTTTATCATAATTCAACACTTTCATTTTATTCCTCATTTATTAACAACTTTTTATATGTGAAATCAATACAGAATGCTCCTAATGGAGCAGTTATTAAAATTGCAACTACTGCTATAGTTAGAACAATATTGCCACAAGACAACCCCATTGCCAAAGGAACGCCACCTAATGCCGCTTGTACTGTAGCTTTTGGAGTATATGCAATCATGCAAAACATTCTTTCTCTCATGGTAAGTTTTGTCTTTAACAGACACAAAAATACTCCCAGCATTCTAAACATAAGAACGCCTAAAATTAATATAACGGATAAAACACCTGCTGATACAGCATATTTTATGTCTACTGTTGCCCCAACTAACACAAATAAAACTATTTCAGCAACAACCCATAGTTTATTAAATTTTACAGACAATCTTTTTGCAACAACTTCTCGTTTCTTTTGCAGAGCGATTCCCATTGCCATAACTGCAATCAAAGAAGCAAATGGGAGAATAGTGGAAAACCTATCTTCAAATGTCACCAAAATAAAGGACAGACACAAAATGATAATAACTTTTGATGTATCTCTAATATGCACTTTTTTAAAATAATATGCGAGCAAAATCCCAATAAATGCTCCTGTAACAATCCCCAAAAGGATAGAAACAGGGATATTAACAAAGCTTCTAATTGATACATCATTTCCTTGAGCAAGTCCTGTAAAGGCAGTAAACATTACAATCACAAAAACGTCATCAACAGCTGCACCGGCAAGTATCAGTTGTGGAATACTGTGTCTTACGCCATAACCCTCTTCCATAAGTTTCAACATCTTAGGAACAATTACAGCCGGCGAAACCGCCCCAACGACCGTTCCCATAATTGCCGCATCTAAGATAGATATTCCCAATAATTCAGGTGCCAATATAATCATTCCCATAATTTCAAAGCAAGCAGGAACAAAACATATAAGAATTGCAGGACGCCCTACCCTTTTTAGATCATTTAAGTCTAACGATAATCCTGCTCTTGTCAAAATTATTATCAATGCGATTTTCCGCAATTCTGAAGATATATTTAACAACGAACTGTCAATCATATTCAAAAAATACGGTCCAAGTATTATACCTGTAAAAATCATTCCCGTCAGACTGGGCAAATGAATTTTTTTACATATCCACCCCATAAACATTCCCATCAGCAATATCATAGCAATACTGATCAACATAATAAAAAAGCCTCCTTTTAGCTATATTAAGACGCAAAAAAGCTGATAATTTCTGCGTCAAAATGCAGAAGTCATCAGCTAAGAATAGCGGTTTTAGTTTTGCAACTAAGGGAGAACTTCATTCCCTTGCTAAATAATGATATCAAAAACAAATATCTTTTGTCATTTTTTTTGTTTTTAAAAAGTCACCTATGTATAACAGCAAACTACAAAAAGAAGAGATATACCTCCTTCTACGCTACCGCATTGGCATTTATTGTATCGATGACTTTTCGAATCCCCATCCATACATTCATATCCGTAAATATTTCAACAATACTGCCCTGATCTGTAAATGGTGATTCCTGAAGTACAGAAAGATTCTTCATCATTCCATTATGAACAATATATTCTACTATCTGATTTATAAAGTAAATCTGTCTACTATCAAGATTTGTATTTGTCAAATATTCAGAGAATGCTTCCTTAGCCGCATTCATATCCAGACCAACAATCTCTCTTACAAACTCACCTAATGGTTTCGTCCCAAACTCAAGTTCATAATCCTGCTTTGTACCAACCTCACCCCACAATATTTTTTCCAGACTTTCCACATCATCAGGTGTCAAAGGCTTATTTGTCTTAAGCTTTGCAATAACTATATTATCTTGATGTTGTCTAATATAATATTCTGCCTTCGCCCTGTAATTCTTAAGCTCATCGTTTTCAAGCTCGGCCTCTTTCCAATCTGTAGAAAGCAGCTCGTCCGTAAAATTTGTTATGTATTTAACAGTTCCTGTAGGAATATACTTCATCAAATCACGAAGCTTTTCTCTGATTTCCTCAAATTCATTAATACCTGCATTATCAATATAATCGGTATTAAGAATTTTATTGATCAATTCAGACTGTACCTGAATCTCCGGAATATTTGCTACACTTGCAATTCCAGACACCTTCTTATACAAATCAGTACGAGCCTTTGTATATTTTTTACCAACCAAATACGCAAGCTCAATTCCATACATAAGTGCATCAAACCTTACGGCACTTGCTTCATCTCCATCGGGCAATATAAGCGGTGCAACCTCTTCTCTGACTATCAACGTATCCTCAAAAGTTAAAGCATTATAATTTGATTCAACTGAATATAAATCCACATATTTCAAATGCTGACGGACAGAAAAATTATCCCTTGGTAACTCCTGGACTTTCTCACTCATCTGCTTAACCAGATCTTTTCGATATGCAATGAGTCTATCAATCTGATATTCAATATCCTGCAGTTTATATGAAATTTCAAATTTTAAGTTAAAGACAGCCCCTTGCAAAGCAATCATATTTGCTGTTGCTTTACCTTTATTCATTCTGAAAAACTCAAAATTTCCACAAAAATCAAAAATATAGAATTTCTGTTTATCTTCACCATCAAGCAAATTCGGGCACAGCCTTGTTCCACGACCAATCATCTGCCAAAATTTGGCTTTACTCATTACTTTTTTAAAGAACACCAGATTCAAAACTTCCGGCACATCAATACCTGTATCAAGCATATCAACCGAAATGGCAATCTGCGGCATTTTCTTCGGATCAGAAAACTCATCAATCGCACTTTGGGCATATGTCATATAGTTATCTATTACCTTGGCATAATCAGGTAAATGCGGATACTCCATATTGAAAACTTCCAATATTTTCTCTGCATGATCATGATTTTTTGCAAAAATAATCGTTTTTCCTAACTTCTGTCCATAATCGATTTTAAGTCCATTGGTCATCAAAACATTTAAAACCTGCTTTATCGTGTTCTCATTGAATATCCATGTATTTAATGCCGATGAGCCTATTGCCTCCGGTAAATCACCATTTTCATCCTCGAATGTTTCCTCATAAGCTTCTTTATCCTCATCTGACAATTCATCATACACAATTCCCTGTTCAATAAATTTCAGTTTCGATTCAACAGAAACATAATCAACAAGATATCCGTCTTTTACAGCCTGCGCCAAATCATATCCATATGTCGGCACTCCATTTTCCAATTCAAATATCTCATAGGTGTTTTTATCTATTTCATCTTTCGGTGTGGCCGTAAGTCCCACCAATGGAGCATCAAAATATGTAAAGATATCACGATACTTATTGTAGATAGATCTATGTGCTTCATCGCAGATTACAAGATCAAAATGTCCGCAAGTAAATAATTTTCCATCGCTGTCATTTACTGTATCAATACAATTCATCATTGTCTGATATGTTGAAAAAATGCAATGGGCATTATAATTATCTTTTTCTTCTACAAGATTTGAGCATGACAAATTTGGAAGCATATTAACAAAGCTTCTCTTAGCCTGTGTAACTAATGAATTCCTATCTGCAAGAAAAAGAATATTTTTTACCCACCCTGCTTTTAACAAACAATCACACAAAGCTATGACCGTTCGAGTTTTACCGGATCCCGTTGCCATAACCAGAAGTGCTTTTCTACGGTTCTTTTCATCAAAACTATTACAAACAGCCTTGATTGCTGCTTCCTGATAATATCGTCCGGCAATTTTTTTGTCTACAGAAACGAACTTAAGACTTGTCCTCATGGTCATTAGATTGAACCACTTTTCCAAGTCTCTCTTTGAATATATAACGGAACATTTTCTCTCCGGATATTGCCCATCTATGATATGAGTTTCAAATCCATTTGTAAGAAAAATGACAGGCCTTCTCTTATACTCACGTTCCAATATATCTGCGTAAAGTTTTGCCTGCTGCCTTCCCTTTGATACATCAACGCAGGTTCTTTTGGCTTCTATGATAGCCAACGGTCGATGCATATCATCATATAAGACATAATCCGCATAACCTGTTTCCGATTTATTTGGCATGCCTTGAAGTTCTACTTCATTAATCCAGTCCTTTCCTTCTGTCCAGCCTGCATCTATCAGCATTGAATCTATGTATAGTTTTCTTGTTTTGTATTCTGATAAATCAATTGGCTTAGGAACATACGTCGGCTGTTGTTCCTGTCTGCGAGCAGATAATTCTTCCTTTAATGATGCATTTTCAGCAATAAGCTTTTGCAAATCCAGTTCCTGTTTGGCAGACTTCGATTGCTCTTTTACCAACTCTTCTTTTGTCGCTGCAGCAACCTCTTTGGATTTCTTTGCTTTATCAATTCTATCTGTAATAATTGACTTATCAAAAGAACGTTCTTCATACTGATCGGAATAGCAATAAGCAATATAGTCCAGATATATAAATAAATTTTCAAGACAAAGCATAGCTTCATCTCTTCCCAGTTTCTTATTGCCATGGGCTGCGTTGTTTCCACACCTGCGGATATAGTCCATACGCTTCCATAAATCCGGTCCGATAATCTGACGATACTCTTCTGCATTCATTAAACTTTGCAAATTATCCTGATATGGCATCTCCAGCTCAGTATCCACAGAATACATCCACTTTATAGCAAATTCCATGGCACGGCGGCTATTGATAATACTCGCTTCCGGATCTATAAGAATTATTTTTTCTGCCGATATTGCCACATCAGCAAATCTATAGAATTTGGATTCGTTTTTCAAATAATCAAAATTGGTTATCATATAAAACCTCCGTTTCTTTAAGTAATATTATCTGTTAAAGTAAAATTCTCTCTTTGATCATTTAACATTATAGATTACTATTTGTTGATGTAACTCAAATAGTTTGCCGCTACATATTCACAATATAATTCTTTATCTGATACGTTTAAATCAACTGTAATATACTTGCTAATAAAAGGAACTAAAATACGAAAACACCTTATCCCCCACAAAGCATCAGACGGTGTATCAGCACCTATAAATTCATCTGTATATGACTTTTCATCACTATTTAATAAATACTGCATTTTACTACATTCATAAGAATAACCTTGCGCAAAATTTTTATTGTATAATAAGTTAAAGTAATTATCCTCATTAAATTTCATTTGCTGCAAATCATCTTCTATTTTCTGTAATTCACTTTTTAGATAATCAAGTAATTTATTGTATTGCTCTTGCGTTGCACTTGCAAACTTTGCCCTAAAAAATATCAGACATTGATGTACAATTGAATAATATCTTTTTTCTCCACTCATATATTCAATATTTTGAACCGCTAAAGGATAACGTTTTTTAAGTTCTTCACCTAAGGACATTATATAGTTTCCTATAGTATCTTTCTCTAAACAAAGAGATTGTTCAAGCAGCGCATCCTTTTTCAAATTTATTTGCCTTTCTATATTATCCGATAGCAATTCAATTGATTTTATAATCACATCTATTACCGGAACAATAGCATCTTCTATAGATAACCCTTCATAATACGAACGATCTGATTCAGGTCTACATTTCTTTATAACATAATCACATTTCGTTTTTACAAGAAAACTATCAATCTGCGAATCGTAAGGTCTAAAATCTTCTAAATACACAATTTCATTTTCTCTTCTGTCATTGATATACTTTGTATCAACCGGATGTGCTAAAATTTGACTTCTTAGGGTTCTAAATTCACATATAATCTTTTTATTTGTAAAACATTTTTCAATTGCTTTTTCTATGCTATTTAAACCTATCCCAAGCAAAAGCTTATTGATATCCAAAATACCAGTTACTATTACATCAACGTTACGAATCAGAAAGCATAATTCTGCTGACGATTCCTTATTATTTTCAAAATACAATTGTATATCCTGCATTGCATTATTTATTACGCAAAGGGTAGAATTACATTTTACAGAGTCTTTGTCGTTATATAACATGCAAAAATCTTGAACTTTTTCTGCACATATTTTATGACTAGTTCTCCATAATTCACAATCAAATTCCATATCCAACCTCCAAGCAATACACTTCACTTTCCATTTATCAAAATAACACTTTACTGCTCTAATAGCCTGAAGCCCTAAAATTCAATCCAAATAAATACAAGAATTATTTTGTTGCTTCCAAATTCTTTTTAACACTTTTTCAGTAACAAAGGCTTAATTATTTCTTTAAAAATCTTCGTATCCAATAATAGTTTCTTTTCTAGGCATTCTTAAACATTTAATCACCGAATTTTTTGTTTCAAATTAAAAACTTTTAATTCTTCAAATTTTGATTTGTCGACTTG
>Ga0129314_1000318_pt1 | contig 55290 bp, 48 predicted proteins | sample O1111metagenome_FD_94431 | JGI IMG/M metagenome (GOLD analysis project Ga0129314, IMG submission 94431) | Orangutan individual fecal microbial communities from fecal samples from Wisconsin, USA - O1111 metagenome | ecosystem: Host-associated > Mammals > Digestive system > Large intestine > Fecal... | reverse complement strand
GCTTGTTCACAGCTGTTCAGCTCCTTTGTCTCGGAATATTTTACGGAAGCAGGTTGGCGCGGCCTTTCGCAGACGCCGGGCGAGTCTTCCGTGCTCTCCAGCCCAGCGGCGGTCTCGAAATCTTTTTGCGCGGCAAAACAGTCCGGGAGCAGGCGGCGGATCAAGCCGCAGCGACCGACAACGACGATATGAACCATCTGTCCCTTATCTGCCTTTCTATGCTAACGTTTTCTCAGGACTCATGTCAAGGACTTTGGGTTAATTTTCCGGCGCGATTTTGTCCGAAAAGGGCTTGCGGCGCGCGGCGGCTGTGAGTAGAATAAGTGGAAACGCTGGGCATGCCCGGCGACTGGCGGCATGGACTGCCATTTTCTAAGGAGGAAAAACGATGAAAAAGCTTCTCGCGTTGGTGTTTGTGCTGGCAATGGGCGCCATGGCCTGGGCTGCTCCGATGGATTGCGGCTACTTTACGGCCGACGTGCCCGAGGGCTGGACGTTCGAGATGGTTCAGCAGAACGACAACTCCATCACCGGCGTGCTCAAGGCTCCCGACAGCACGCTGGCGGTCACCGTGTCGGTGCTTAAGGCTTCTGAACAGCTGACGGTCAAGACGGCCGCCGAGCACTTCGCCAAGGTTCACGGCGCGACCGATCTCGCCAAGATGGAAGGCGAGGGGGAGAGCTACGAGTACACTGCGACGGTCAACAACGCGCCCGTGTACGCGCAGACTTTCGCCATCGACGACTCCGCGATCGGCTACATCGTCATCGTCGGCGACCATGAGAGCGAGCTCGCCACGAACGTCTTCAACTCCATCGAGTTCAAGAAGTAGACGGCCGTTCCTTAACGAAAGCCGCCGCGAAGGCGCAAAAAATCATCGACATAAAACGGAATCCCCAACGAGCTCATGCCGTTGAGGATTCCGTTTTTCGTGTCTCCGCGCTGTGGCGGTGGTTCTTGTTTAAAGACTACTCGGCCAGCGTGCCCATGGGGTCCCACGGGAAGAAGTGCAGCGGCTCGGTTTCCAGCGCGGCGAGCTGGACTTCGCTGAGGTGCTTTTTGTTGATCACGGCCTGGTAGACGTACTGGTCGAACCAGCCGCCGTCCATCAGATAGTAGCCCTTGTCGCCGTGCTCGCTGCCCCAGCTGTTTTCGATCTTCCAGCGGTTGGGCTGCCCGGCGGCGTCGAGGTTGACGCCGGTGATGACCATGGCGTGGTTCATGGCGCTGTCGCGCAGGTCGAGACGTTCGCCCTTCTTCATGGCAAAGTCCATTGCGAAGGTGCCTTCGTAGTCGAAGCAGGCGTCGCTCCAGATGCCCATGTCGCGCGCGCCTTTCTTGCCGACGTCGGAACCGAACCAGACGCACTCGCCGTCTTTGATCTGGCGCACGATCAGGTCTTTCAGCTCGTCCATGGGCAGGTTGAGATAGCGCACGGGACGCCCCTCGGCGACGTTGCCCAGCCAGTCGATGGCAACGGTGCGGTAGAACGGCTTGTCGGCGGTGGGGGAGTTGATCAGGCTGACGTAATCGTTTTTCAGGTCGAGACCGACGTACTTTTCGTAAAAGCTTTTCGGGGTCAGGTCGCGGTCGGCGTGGAATTTCTTGTCCTGATCGACGTACTCGAAGTCGAATGTCTGCGGCGGCTGGCCGAAGCACAGGCACAACAGCGCGTACACTTCGCCCATCATCTGTGCCTTGAGGCCGCGCGGATCGCCGCCCCTGGCGGCCTCGGCGCGCAGCCGGGCGGCGTCGCGGCGCAGCTTGGCGTTAAGCAGTTTATTCATGTCAGCGGTGTTGCTGCTCTGGAACGTCTCCTCCATGGCCGACTTGGGAGCGACGCCGTACTTGGCGGCCAGGTTGACGAACATGTCCCACTGGCCGCCGTCCTGCACCGCGGTGTCGAGCACATAGCTCAACAGCCGGTCGTCGACGGGCCTGTCGGCCAGAGCGATGACGCTCTCGAGGAAATAATTGGCCTTTTCGAACTTGTCCCAGAAAGCCGTGTAGTTCTGCGAAAACTCCAGCTCGGCGAGGTTCAGCTTTTTGGCCGTCAGCTCGCGCAGCACGTTGAGCGCGGCGAAGATCCAGCAGCGCCCGCTCTTTTTCTGATTGGCGGCGGGCAGCGTGGGCACGACGTGCGAAAAGCGGAACTGCGCGGCGTTGCGCCCTTTGGAACTGAATGCCACGTCGTCGATGCCGTGCTTCGACAGCGCGTTGCCGACCGCCCGGTACAGCGCGCTGCTCTCGTAACGCTCCCGGTACTCGGCGCGCTGCTGTTCGGAAATTCCCTCAAACGACATATTCATATCTTCCCTTCATCCATATTTGCCGGCATTCGCCCGGCAGCTGGTATCTCGCCGCTATCATAGAGCCATCGGCGTTTCTTTACAAGCGAGAGCTTCGCGTTTTACCGTCCGCGCCGGCGCAAAATCTCGTCGAGCAGACGGTGGGCGGCCTGGTCCTTGCTCATCAGCGGCAGTTCGGTCTCGGCGTCGGCGGTGAGCAGCGTGAGAACGTTGGTGTCGGCGCCGAAGCCCGCGCCGGCGACTTTGAGGCTGTTGGCGGCGATCATCTGCACGTGCTTTTTGTCGAGCTTGGCACGCGAGTTCTCGAGCAGGTTCTCCGTCTCCATGGAAAAACCGCAGATGAACTGACCGGTGCGGTGCTCGCCCAGATATTTGAGGATGTCGGCAGTGCGTTCCAGCGGCAGGTTCATGTCCGCGTCCTGTTTTTTGATCTTGTTCTCGGAGGCCGCGGCAGGGCAGTAGTCGGCGACGGCGGCGGCCTTGACGACGATGGTGCTCCGGCCGAAGCGCGAGACGACGGCGTCGAACATGTCCTGCGCGCTGACGACGCTGATCAGATCGACGAAGAGCGGCTTTTTCAGCCCGACGGGGCCGGAAACCAGCGTCACCTGCGCGCCGCGCATGGCGGCGGCGCGGGCGACGGCGTAGCCCATGCGCCCCGTTGAATGGTTGGTGAGGAAGCGCACGGGATCCAGCGCCTCCTGCGTGGGGCCGGCGGTGACGAGCACGCGCTCGCCGGTCAGGTCTTTTTCGCAGGCGGCGAAATACTCGATGAACTCGAGGATGTCCTCGGGCTCGGGCATTTTGCCGCGCCCCGTGTCGCCGCAGGCCAGACGCCCTTCGGCCGGCTCCATCACATGCCAGCCGCGGCGGCGCAGCGTGGCCAGGTTCTCCTGCGTGGCGGCATTGTCGAACATGTGAGTGTTCATGGCGGGGACGACGATGCGGCAGCCTTCAAACGGCAGCACGGCGCTGGTAAGCATGTCGTCGGCGATGCCGTGGGCGATTTTGGCGATCACGTCGGCGGTGGCGGGCGCGATCACGAGCGCGTCGGCCTCGGCGGCCAGAGCGATGTGGTGGATGACGGAGGGATCGGCGCGGTCGAACACGTCGTCGAAGACGCGGCGATGGGTCAGGGCCTCGAACGTGACGGGAGCGATGAACTGCTCCGCCGCTTTCGTCATCACCACCTGCACGGCGCAGCCGCGCTTGGTGAGCGCCGAAGCCAGCGACGCGATTTTATAGGCGGCGATGCCGCCGCTTATTCCCAGCAGGATGTTTTTCCCTTCGAGCATGAGAAGCGCCTCCTTCACAAGGCGAAGATGAGTTGCTGTTCCATCGCCAAGTATACCAAAAAGACGGCCGTCAGCGTGGGATTCATGACGAAATTCCGCTGGAAGACGGCAGGGCGGCATATCGAAATCAGCCGGCGCGTCTGCGGCAGCACAAAATAAATCGCGCCGTCAGCATGCAAGGCGGCGCGATTTATTCTTCCAGAATGCTTTTATGCAGCCGATAACGTCTGCGCTTACGTCTAAAGATTTACGTTCATTTTGTCAATAACAATTTTATCATCTACGGTAATCGTCGGGTTCCACATGATGAGGTCATAGTGGATCGGCGCTTTTCGAACTCCGCCAAGAGTGATGCTCGTTCCGATTCCAATATGAGCGGTGCCCTTTACCCCTTCGTCTTCCAGCATAATGCCGCACATTTGACATTTGGGATTCAGACCGACGCCGAGCTCGGCAATGTTATAGACATTGCGGTCATTCTGACTCGCAAGATTATGACGAAGTTTTTCACCCTGCACGCCGCCGCCAATGATTTCCGTGATGTATCCTTTCTTCACTTTTACGGTGATTGGTTCGCGAATGATGCCAATGTCCAAATAAGGAATGCTGGCATCGCAGACGATCGTCCCTTCGGCGCTGTCTTCTAGAGGAGAGAAATTTGCTTCGATTGTAGGAATTGTTGAAAACTGTCCCGGCTCAACTATACAATAAAGAGCGTTCCCACGGCGGCCCGTGGCGTCAAGCCATAAATCCGTACCGGCAGGGGTTGTTATGTGGACCTTGTTCCCCGCAGCAAAAGTATTTGCAACTCCTTGACAGACTGGCTTGATTGCACGAAAATCTGCTTCAATTCCTCCCTTTATCATCATTTCTTCTGTAAAGTCTGTCATGACAATTGCTCGCGCGCCAAGCATAACGGCATTTTTTACTGCATGAGTATGAGTGATGGAAAAACTCACCGGGGAGAAAATCACATCAGCCGCTTTCATAGCTGCCGCAACTGTTTCGGGAGGTTCCTGTCCTGCCCGTTCTCTTGGTTCCATTACAGTTATCACTACCTCGGCGCCGCGTTCATACGCCGCGGCAGCCACTGCTTGAGCAATCGTCGTTTTGGTCATATCTGTTACGATAAGAACTTTTTCTCCGGCTTTTACTGCAGAACATGTATCAACAAGAGTTCTAGCGCCGCGAGCCATAAGAATCTCTTTCATGACGAACCTCCTAAAATGAAATCTGTTATTAGCGGATCAAGTGTTGAGGCATAGCAGGAATTGCGGGGCCAAGGGGAATATTGAACAAGTAGAAAACAGAAAGAAGTACGGCGAATGTAACAATAAATCCAATAGAAAAAGGAAGCTGGTAGGAGATAATTGTTCCGATCCCCGGTTTATCAGAGCGTTGGGTGTCCCAGTACTCTTCAACTAATGCTATGGCGATTGGAAGGGTGGAGGAAAGCGGAGAGATGTTGTTTGTGCAGGAATCTCCGATACGATAGGCTATTTGCGTCAGTGCGGGATGGATTCCAAGATTGGCGAACATCGGCACAAATATGGGCGCTAAGATAAAATACTTATTTGATCCGCTTGTCATAAAGAAGTTAATGAAGGCGACAAGTAAAATAAACACATAAAGTAACGGCAGCCCGTTGAGATGGATTGATTCGAGGAATCCTTGCCCGTGGACCGAAAGGATTGTTGCCAGCTTGGAGCTTTTGAACAGTTCGATAAACTGGGACATTACGGCAAGGATCAGGATCATCGAAGCGATTCGCGACAATCCTTTGGCCATGATTTTAGGGATTTCGTTCCATTTTTTTATGAACCCGCATCCAAAACCATACGCTCCTCCGACCAGCCCAAAGAACAATGCGACGAGAACGGGAATGGACGTGATCAGCTTTGATTTTGGCAGTAATGAACCGTCCGGATTTCTGAAAAGAGCTTTTTCAGGAACTGTTGCCCAAAGTAAAAAAGCGACGAAAAGGATTGCGGCTATGATGGAATAGCGGAGTCCGCGAGATTCTTCGAAGCTTAGTTTAAACTTTTGTATCCCTGATACGTCGGCTTCGGTCTTGTAGTCGCCGATTAACGGCGTGACTATTTTTTCTGAGATTATAGTACAGACGAATGCAAGGATCAGAGTGGAAGAAGCGAGAAAATACCAGTTGATAAAAGGATGGAATCCCTCGAAACCAAGTCCTGACGAAACAGCCCCTGTCGTAATGGAAAGTGTGACATCCTGATTGGCGATAGCCAGATTGGCTGTGTAACCGGCGGAAGCGGCCGCAAATGACGTGATAATTCCAATAACTGGATTTCTGCCTAAAGATTTATAGACCATGGCTCCCAGAGTGGCTGCGAGGATATTTCCCGCATCTCCGGCGATATTCGCACAGATTCCCATAAGTGACAGCGCGTATGTAATAATGACCTGGGGAGCGCCAAGGAGCATTTTTCTCAGTGCTGCGTCAAAAAAACCTGTGTTTTCCGCCAGCGACATGAACATGGAAATAGTGATGACATTGCCTAAAACGGCATTATTGAGAATATTTTTTGTAAATTTTGCGAAAACGTTGCTGAACTCTTTTTTAGAAAGCAGGTCGACGACAGAAACAATCTTTTCAGATAAAATCCCTTTGCTGTTTACTTCGAGAAATTTAACTGTAACTCCCATGCTGGCCAGAGCGTGCGATAGAATTAGAGTCGTAAAGATTAAGATTACAAATATCCACATGGGATGGGGAAGTTTATTGCCAACCTTTTCGATAAATGCAAAGAAGCGCACAAGGCCTGTTTTCTCCTCCTGCTGGATGGAAGAAGCTGGGTTCATTGAGAATTTTTCTCCTTTCAAAATCTGACTTCTAATTTTTAAGGTATTCTGCGGCAATTTTGACGAACGCCGCTGCACCTAAAGGCATCGCTTTTTCATTGAATGTAAACGCTGGATTATGAGCGCTGACGGTGATACCGTCGTCGGCCTGGGTTCCCAGCCAGAAATAAACAGAGGGGACTGCGGAGGCAAAGTACGAGAAGTCTTCTCCGCCGGTGTTGGGAAATTCCTGATCAACGTAATCGTCTTGCCCGGCAAGATCGGAAAGCCATGTACGAACATGAGGATACATTGCAGAGTTATTCATCAAAGGCCCGTAATTCCAGCGGATATCCAGTTTAGCCTGCACATCCATTGCCTGTGCAATGTCGTTTACAATTGTTGTGATGCGCGAGCCGACCAGTTTGCGCACTTCTTCTTTGAAAGTCCGTATCGTACCGCGGATATGGACATGTTCCGGAACAATATTATGACGAGTCCCGCCTTGAATCATGCTGATTCCGACAACTGCCGTATCGAAGGGATTGACATTCCTTGACACTACCGTCTGAAGTGCTGTAATAATGTAAGCGGCGGCAGCGATAGGGTCCTTATTGAGGTGGGGTGTTGAAGCATGGCCGCCCTTGCCGTATAAATCGAGATATATTGGATCGGAACCGGCGTGAGTCGCCCCGTTGCGGCTGATCAGCTTTCCTACAGGATATCTGTTATTTGTATGAAGAGCCGTCATGAAATCAACGGAAGGCTCGTCTTTTAAAACGCCTTCTTTGATCATGAACTGCGCTCCGCCTCCTTGAGGCCCGTTTTCCTCCGCCGGTTGAAATATCAGTTTTACGTTGCCGTGAAGAGTTCCTTTTATTTGCTGCAGGACACGCGCGGCTCCCAATAAAATGGCCGTGTGCCCGTCATGCCCGCAGGCATGGGCTACTCCTTTGGTTTGTGAAGCAAAGGGGAGTCCTGAGGTTTCCTCCATTATCAACGCATCCATATCAGCGCGGATGCCGATGGTTTTGCCGGGATACCCCCCGCGTATCACGGCAGCAACGCCGGTATTGAAATACTTTTTTATTTCAGTGATGCCGATGGCCTTCAATTCATCGATTATAATTTCTTGTGTGCGGAATTCCTGCGTGGAAGGTTCTGGATGTTGGTGAATATCTCTTCGTATGCGGATCATAAAGCCGCTTTGTCTCTGGGCCAATTCTTTGATTTCAGCATTGCTTACGCTCATGATTGTCCTCCTTCTGGAAAATGATAGATGAAATTGTCTCCTGGTTTTTCGCAGTAGTAATATAATAATATTGTCGTACAGCATTGTCAAGTTTTAAAAATGTGATGTCAGCAATCACATATGATGTTCGTGTTTAAAATTTTATGAGGGGGCTGCGTAATGGGCAACGTTCTTGATAATGAATCTTTTCAAGCATCGCTAATAAAACCTAAGCCGCTATCTCAGCAGGTTGCGTCTCTTTTAATTCAGGAGGTTCGCAACGGGGCCTTCGCCGCGGGACAGAAACTTCCTTCCGAAGCGGAGCTTATGAAGCGGTATGGAGTTAGCCGTACTGTTATACGGGAAGCGCTTGCCAGCATGAAGTACGACGGCATATTGTCGAGCCAGCCTGGGGCTGGAATGATTGTCAACGATTTGAAAGATAGGTATGCTTTTCGTGTCAGTGATATCTTTTCAGACATATCCAGAGAAGAGGTTAATCACTTGTATGAGATGAGATGCGGACTTGAATCTGAGGCAGCCGCACTGGCGGCAATTCGGGCGACTCCTCAGGATATCGAAGAACTGCAGAAGCAGTTCGCGGCAATGGAGGAGGCCGTTGCCTGTCATGAACCCGGCACTGTTGCGCACGCGTTGTTCAATCAGGCAATAGCTCAGGCAAGTCACAATCCCGTTTATGTTGAGTTCCTTTCATTTCTCTGTTCGCAGACGAGAGCCCTGTCTGGAAATTTACGTTTGCGCACGATGCTTGATCCCTGCAGGACAGATGTTGTACGTGCGGAGCATAAGGCGATTATTGACGCTATCATTTCTCGCGATTCTGAACAGAGCAGGGTTGCAGTACGCACCCATCTGCAGCATGCTGCGCTGAGGTCGGGTCTTAAAATTTATGAAGTTTAAAGTATGCAATATTGTGCCGAGTACGGAGTTTGTTTCAGGTTATGTGATAACTGTGATTTTGATCATTCGAAATGCGATTTATAAAGAACGGCAGACAATGTGCCAAATGACAGACGTTTTATGCGTGGTTTAAGCGGTGAAAAAACGGGAATATTCAAGACGATCTTCATTGCTTTGGATATCAGTGTGGCTATAAAAATTTCTATAGGGGCTGGTTCATGCAGGGAATGCGGGAATATTGTTTTTTATCGCTGTGTTGTTGAAATGACATAGAGTTCTTGGACTTTCATGATTTTTTTACAACGAGATTTTATATGTGCCACATAATGCCGCCGCGGCAGAGCTGCGGCGCGACGAATATTGCGGGAGGAAAAAACATGCTTCTTCTGTTCGACGTGGGCAACACCCACGTTACCATCGGCGGTTACGACGGCGACCGCCGTCTGTTCACGGGCCGCGTGGCCAGCGACCGGCATAAAACCGAAGACGAGTACGCCATGATCGTCGAGAGCGTGCTGCGCATGCATGGCTTTACGCCCGACGACGTGGAGGACGGCGCCATCAGCTCCGTCGTGCCCGCCGTCACGCAGGCGCTCGACCGCGCTTTTCAGCTGCTCTGGCACAAGCGCATGATGGCCGTGACCACGGCGCTTGACCTTGGCCTGACGATCATGACCGACGCGCCTGAACTGCTCGGCAAGGATCTGATCGTCGACGCCGTGGCAGCAAAGGCCAAATATGCCTGTCCGACCCTCATCTTCGATCTCGGCACCGCCACCACCTGCTCGGTCATCGACAAGGACGGCAATTACCGCGGCGGCATGATCGCGCCGGGGCTCGGCATCTCCGTCGACGCGCTCGGTTCGCGTACGGCCCAGCTGCCCTACGTCAGCCTCGACGCGCCCGATCGGCTCATCGGGACCAACACCAAGGACTGCATCCGCTCCGGCATCATGTACGGCCACGCCGGCATGATCGACGGCTTTATCGACCGCATGGAAGAGCATCTTGGCCAAAAGTGCACCGCCGTCATTACCGGTGGGCTGGCCGCCAAAGTGGCGCCGCTGTGCCGCCGCCCCATCCTTCTCGACGAATATCTGCTTTTCGACGGCCTGCGCGCGCTCTACGCGAAGAATAAAGACAGGCCCCGCGGGTAGGCCGCCGTGATCCGCATCGAGATCCCCGGGCGCGCTGAGCCGCTGGAAATCGCCCACGCTGCGCTCGATTACAACGGCACTGCCGCCGTCGACGGACAATTGCTCGAAAGCGTCAGAGCGCGCCTGCCCGGGCTGCTGGAACGCGTCAGCGTCCACGTGCTCACCGCCGATACCTACGGCACCGTGCGCGCCCAGTGCGAACCGCTGGGCGTGGAGGTGCATGCCTTTCCGCGCGCGGGCGCGGGGGCCTGCAAGAAAGAGATCGTCGCCGGCCTGCGCGGCGGCGTCGCCTGCTTCGGCAACGGCTTCAACGACATTCCCATGTTCGGCCTCGCTGCCCTCTCCGTCGCCGTGCTCGAGGGCGAAGGGGTCTGCGCCGCTCTGCTGCCTCATGCCGACGTGCTCGTCAAAACTGCTGCCGACGGACTCGATCTGCTCCTGAAACCCGACCGCCTCAGAGCGACGCTGCGGAGCTGAAAATCCCGTCCGCCGCAAGAGACAAAACGAGCCGCCAACCTGCTGAAGCAGGCTGGCGGCCGTTTTGTTCCATAGGAATCGAAATCGGCAAAAGCTTTGCCGGCAAGCTGTCTTTTATGTTGTTTTTTTTCAATTAAATGCTGACCGCGGAAACGCGGCGAGGAAGGTTCACAAAGCACTCCGCGCAGATCGCGCGGTTGGCAAAATCGCCGATGCGCCGGTGTGAAAAAATGAGATAATGGATTCGAAGAATCTTCCGGCAAAGGGGGCGTTTGTTATGAACGGAAAACTGATCTTTGCGTTGGCCGCCGCGACGGCTCTTGCATGCGCCGCGGGAGCGCCGGCGCGCAGCGTGATGCCGCAGGACGAATTTCTCGCCTGCTGCGCCCGCGGCAAACTCTCACAGGTCGGTAAAGGAGTGCGCCGCAGCGCCGACGTGAACCGCCTTGAGGCCACCGGGCAAAGTCCTCTGATCTGCGCTGCCGGCGAGCAGGACGACCCGCGCGTGATCGAGTACCTGGTGAAAAAGGGAGCCGAAGTGAACAAGGCCAACTTTCAAGGCCTGACGCCGCTGATGGTCGCCGCTCTGCGCAACCCGCGCACCCGCATCGTGCGGGCGCTGCTGAGATGCGGCGCCGACCCGCGCCTGACCGACATGACCGGCAGTACCGCTCTGATACTTGCCGCCCGCAGCAACCCCAGCGCCGCCGTGGTGGAGATCCTGCTTGAGGCCGCGCCCGACGTGCTGAACCAGCCCAGCGCTTCGGGCGTCACGGCGCTGACGGCCGCCGCCGAAAGCGGCCGGCCGGAAATAGTTGACCTGCTGATGAAAAAAGGCGCCGCTCCGCGGCCGAAAAACGCTTCCGGCCGCCGCTAGCCGGAAAGAGGCGTCCGTTGTCGTCGATGCGGCATCGGCTGTTCCTTGTGCGGGGCATGCGCGCTTCCGTCTCCTATTTCTCAATTTTTGCGTTGGCGATTTTATAAATTTCTGATAAATTTCCAATCAGCGGGCAGTTGCTGCGGCTCTTGTCCGAAGTGAGGCCAATACGATGCGCATAGTCCAAAATAAGGACTCCGACAGTAGCGGCAGGGGCGTTTTCGCCCCTGGTCATACCCTTGAGGCGCACTCGCACGGGGCTCGCGATTTTTTTTGTCGCATGCTGCCGCGTAAGATTCAAACTCTTGGAATCCGTCTTTTGCGGCGCCGCGTCAATCTGGACAGCCACGGTTCTTTCTCGGCCGCGGTTGTCCTTTTTTTATCTTTCCGCGGAAATAACGGAAGGCCGAATAGTTTTTCCTGCGCTTTCACAGTCCCCGGCGCGATGACAGACGGCCTCAGTCAGCAACGCCGGCTGCCCCCTCCGCCAGAGAGGCTGAAGGGGCAGCCGGCATATCCTTACGGACGCGGGGTCGTTGTGACGGAGCAGGCTAATAGAAAAAGCGAAGTTCTTCAGGGTTGTTTTTGATATGTACCCTCCCTGCCGGACACTCGGCAGGGAGGGTACATACCGCAAGATTTCGTTCATGCCCGGAAATAAGCTTCAAAAAACTTGCTTTTCGTGAAAACAGCCAGCGGGCTGGATATTTTTGTCCGCACGGCGCGCTCACTTCGCGGCGGGCTGTTTTTTCATCGCCGCGGCGATGAAGGATGCGAACAGCGGATGAGGGCGGACGGGACGTGATTTGAACTCGGGGTGGAACTGCACGCCCACAAACCAGCGGCAATTGACGTTCTCCATGATCTCCACCTGTCCGCCGCGTGGACAGACGCCGGCCACTTTCATGCCGGCGGCTTCATAACGGGCGCGATAGCGCTCGTTGAACTCGAAGCGGTGACGGTGACGTTCGCTGACGGCGGCGGCGCGGTAGATTTCCTCCCGCGCCTTGGAGCCGGGAACGAGACCGCAGGGATACGCGCCGAGGCGCATGGTGCCGCCCCGCACGGCGACGCCTTTCTGAGTCTCCATAAGGTGGATCACGGGATCGGGCGTGTCGGGGCTGAACTCGCAGCTGTCAGCTTCGGCGAGCCCCAGCACGCCGCGGGCGAACTCGATGGCGGCGACCTGCATGCCCAGACAGATGCCGAGATAGGGCACGTCGTGCACGCGGGCGAAGCGGGCGGCGAGGATCTTGCCGGGGATGCCGCGGGCGCCGAAGCCGCCGGGCACGAGGATGCCGTCGGCGCAGCTCAGTGTTTTGTCCACGTTTTCGGGTGTCAGCGTTTCCGAGTCGACGGGAACGATCGTGACGGCGGCGCCGTTGGCGATGGCCGCGTGGGACAGCGCTTCATTGACGCTCAGATAGGCGTCCCTGTTTTCGGTGTACTTGCCGACAAGCGCAATGGTCACGGTTTTGCCGGTGGTGTCGCGCCTTTTCAGGAACTGTCTCCAGGCGCTCAGATCGGGCTCCTTCGCGCCGTCGAGCCCGAGACAGCGCAGCACGAGCGAGTCGAAGTTTTGGGCGCGGAGCACCTCCGGCACGCGGTAGATCGTGTCAGCGTCGCGCTCCTCGATGACGTTCTGCGGCGGCACGGAACAGAACAGGCCGATCTTCTCGCGTGTCTCCGCCGTGACGGGAAGGGGCGAGCGGCAGACGATGACGTCGGGCTGGATGCCGAGACGGCGCAGCTCGTTGACGCTGTGCTGGGTGGGCTTGGTTTTCAGCTCGCCGGAAGCGCCGATGTAGGGCAGCAGCGTCACGTGGCAGTACAGAACGTTGCCCTTGCCGACGCGCGCGGGCAGCTGACGGATGGCTTCGAGAAAGGGCTGCCCCTCGATGTCGCCGACGGTGCCGCCGATTTCGGAGATGAGCACGTCGCATGCCGCGCCGAGCGCGGTGATGCGGCGCAGAATCTCGTCGGTGACGTGGGGAATGACCTGTACGGTGCAGCCGTCATAGTCGCCGCGGCGCTCGTTGGTGATGACCGCCAGGTAGACCTTGCCGGAGGTGCAGCTGTTGGCGCCGCTCAGGCTTTCGTCGATGAAGCGTTCGTAGTGGCCGAGGTCGAGGTCGGTCTCGGCGCCGTCGTCGGTGACGAACACTTCGCCGTGCTGGAACGGGCTCATGGTCCCAGCGTCTACGTTCAGATAGGGATCCATCTTGAGAATTCCGACGTTGAAGCCGCGCTGTTTCAGCAGCATGCCCAATGAGGCCGCGGTGATGCCCTTGCCGAGCGACGAAACGACGCCGCCGGTGACGAAAACGTATTTTGCCATACAGATCTCTCCTTAATAATGGCGGTGCAACCCTTATCTCCTCTGCATGATTCGGTTTTGCGCCGTCGTGATAGCGTCTTGAAAGCGCTTTAAAAATAAAAGCGTCCCCGCGAAGAGGGGACGCGTGACGCCTAGACGACGCCGAGAATCGCCCGAAGGGCGTCGGCGGCGCTTGGAAATTTGATGATGTTGTGATTGAGCTGTATGCCGACGGAGATAAAGTCGCCGCGGCCGAAGCTCTCCATCAGCTCGAGTTCGGCGGGAAGAGTGCCGAGGTAGAGCGGCCAGCGGCAGCCCAGCGACCTGCACAGATTTTCGAGCCCCGCAGCGTCGGTTTTGCGGGCGGTATCCGACGAGATGCAGCGTTCCTTGGGCAGATCCTGCCAGCCAAGCGTCCGCAGGGCGCAGTTAAGCTCATCACGATCGCGCGACGTGCAGATGCCCACGGGAAGCGGCAGTTGGTCCCAGCGCGTCGGGAACAGCGGCCTTTCAAGGACCCATGCGCCTTTGGGCAGGTCTTCCAGCACAGGCTCCTTGCCGTCGGCCGGTCCAAAGTAGATCTCGTTGTAAATGGCGGCAATCGTGCGGCAGTCGGCGCCGGAGAGCGCGGACGTGAACGTTTCCATGCCATGTCCGCTTTCTGCGGCGGTCAGCCGGGCCTCCCATTCTTCCGGGGCGGGCAGGGCTTCGGCGAGACGATGCTGTCCGCTCTGCACGGCCAGAGACAGAAGCGCCCAGGCGATGTCGCCGCGGCTGCCAAAAATGTTGTGACGGCGCGCCGCCTGCAGGTAGGGCGCTGCGTCGACCGCTTCCGACGCTTCCCGTTTCAGCACCTCGTTCCAGCTGAGCGAAAGCGCGCGGGAAAGGGCGGCGGAGATGCCGGCGCCGTCGACGAGAACGCCGTCGACACTGAAGATGATGCAGTCAGCGCGGCTGGGACTTAACAGCATGGATCGCACTTCCTTTCGCAAAGGCTTCTCCCAAGTGAAAGGCCCCTCGCCGTCAGCGGGGGCACTTTTTCACGGGAAATATCATACCACATTCCAAGGCTGATATGTACCCTCTTTACTGGACGTCCAGCACAGGACACAAAGTACTGCACAGAAGGCTTTGTGACGCCTCTGTGTGGCATATCATCCGGCGAACTTCGGCATCCTCCGGGCTGGAAAAATGCATCTCTCGTCTCGCAGACTGAGAGCCGGGGGGCGCAAGCGCTTTTTGGGCAGGACGGAATGAACGGTCTATTATGAATCAAACGGCGCACAGGAGCGTTCAGGTGCTGCGAGAGCATTTTCGGCGGGAGGATGCTGTCGAGGATATCCCGGCGCTCTTTTTTGTGATTTCATCGTGGAATGCGGCCGCTGTCCGTAAATGGGAGCAGCTCATGTTTTCAAAGTCGTAGGCTAAAAAATGGTCCTTAGAAATACCCCGGCCCAATAATTCTTCCTGTATGAGCTGAAGCATGACCGACTTTCCGCAGCGTCTGATACCCGTCAGGACCTTAATAAGATCGATGCCGATAAAGGGATGGATTTTCTTCATGCAGATTTCTCTTTTAATCATCTTTCTCCTCCCCCCCCCTCTGGCGTAAACACGTCAAAAATATAACTGAAAAACAAGATAAAATCGCAGCTATTTCAGTTACAGCTGAAATAGCTGCGATTAATGGATATAGTTTAAGTTATACTTGAAGCGTTGTTTTTCTTGCGTGTTTCATGTGAGTTTTTTATGATATTCATTTTATGACATTTATTTTATGACATTTATTTTATGACATTCAGTAAGAAGCATGGAAATATAAAACAATATGTTCCCCTCGAGGCGATTCACAAACATCATGAACTGCTTTGAGGGGAACATTCTCTGTTATCTGGTTCTCTTCTGTTTATTGACGCTGACTTGCAGATGAAAGATTCCCTGATGCCGTTCCTGATTAAAAGGGCAAGTCAAGGGAGCTGCGGGCAATTGCTTCCGCTGCGCTCGAAAACTGTGCTGATGCTCTGCGCCGCCTCTGTCTCAGGACTCTTCGCGCAGCTTGCGGCGCAGGATTTTGCCGAGGACGTTGCGGGGCAGATCGGTGACCAGTTTGATGCTGCGCGGCACTTTGTAGTGGGGCAGGCGCTCGCGGCACCAGTCCACCAGCTCGGAAGCCGAGCAGACGACGCCTTCTTTGGGGATGACGAAGGCGCGCACGATCTGTCCCGTAACCGAGCGCGAGACGCCGACGGCGGCCGATTCCCTGACTTTGGGATTGGAATTGAGCACGGTTTCGACTTCCTGCGGGTAGACGTTGAAGCCGCCGACGATGATCAGATCGCTGACGCGTTCCTGGATGAAGACGTTGCGCTTTTCGTCGACGCGCACCATGTCGCCGGTGTTGAACCAGCCGTTTTGAAATTTCTCGGCCGTAATCTGGGGGGCGTTGAAGTATCCCGACGCCACGTTGGGGCCTTTGACCCAAAGCACGCCTTCGTCGCCGGCTGCGGGCGAGCCGTCGACGTCGCGCAGCTGGTATTCGATGTCTTCGAGCAGCGGCCCGACGGAACCTTCGGGAGAACCGCCCGTCGCCTGGGCTGCGAGGATGGGCGAGCACTCGGTCAGGCCGTAGCCCTCGATGGGCCTGCCGCCGAGAAGCTGAGCGATGCGCCCGCGCAGCGAGGGCACGAGACGGTCGCCGCCGGAGACCACGTATTTGACGCGGCGGGGCTTCCAGCCCGTCTTGGCTGCGGCGCCGCAAAGGAAGTGCAGCAGCGTGGGCACCGTCACCAACAGCGTGGCGCCGCCTTCGTCGATGGCGCGCATGGTGCCTTCGACGGGCAGGAAGCTGCTGCGGATCACCTGGGGAATGCCGACAAACAGAGGCATGAATCCGGAAACGACACAGCCCAGCGTGTGAAAGTTGGGCAGCACGTTGAGCATGGTCTGCTCGCCGATGTCGGGAAGCACTTGTTTCAGCGCCTGATCCAGGCAGGAGAGGATGTTCATGTGAGTGAGCGGCACGCCCTTGGGCGTGCCCGTCGTGCCGGAGGTGTAGAAGATCGAGCAGCAGTCTTCGCTGGATTTAAGCGAAGGCATGGCTCTGAACTTGGGCAGCGCGCCCGCGGCTTCGGGAAACACGATCGGGATCGGCAGCTCTTTAAGCCCTTCGGCATGTTCCTTCAACTCCGGAGCGGCAACGATCACCGCCGGCATGGAGTGCTTGATCAGCGCGCCGAGCGCCTGCGGTCCGGCCAGGGCGTTGAGCGGGGTCACAGAACCGCGCATTTCCCATGCCGCCATGCACAGCGCTAAAAACGACGGACTGTTGGGCAGTATCGTCACGATGCGGTCTCCGGCGCCGAAACCGGCTGCCCGCAGCTGTTTTACGTTTTCCTCCACAAGACGGAACATGCGCTCTGCGGTCCACCATTCGCCTTCGTACCATGCCATTTGCTGAGGCGCCGACCAGTGAGCCGCAATAACGTCTTCCAGTCTCAATTTCTCTGCCATGGAAATACCCCTCCCGAAAAATGCCTTTGGACTCTCACCTTTGGAATCTCATGGATCTGCCATGAGGAGCATAAGAAGACCGACGGGAAGAACTCCGCTGCATAAAGAACGGCCTTCCGGCCGCGGCGCGTGTTTCCTGTCGTGCCCAAAAGAAAAAGAGACAATTTTTCCCCTCTGAAAAAATGTCCCGAGCGTGTCTCAAATGCCGGATAATAGTGTATCATATGCAGGATAAAGTGGAGCGATTTTTTTGAAATCTTTTCGTCCGTCTGAGGAATAAAGATGATGGACGAAAATATTCAGCGTAGGAGGCTGATGGCAATGGCAGCACCGTGGGTATACATTAAGGATCTAAAAGATCATGTCGGCGAGAGCGTCTGCGTGAAAGGCTGGATGTACAACAAGCGCAGTTCGGGAAAGATTCACTTTCTCCAGCTTCGCGACGGCTCGGGGACCGTTCAGGGCGTGATGGTGAAAGGCGAAGTCCCCGACGAACAGTTTGACGCCGCCAAAGGGCTGTGGCTCGAAGCCAGTCTTGAAGTGACCGGCGTCGTGCGTGCCGACAGCCGCGCGCCTTCCGGTGTGGAGCTGACTGTGGCTGACCTGAAGATCCTTCAGAATCCCGGCGAAGAGTACCCCATCGGCAAGAAGGACCACGGCATCGACTTCCTGCTCGACCAGCGTCATCTCTGGCTGCGCTCCAGCCGCCAGAACGCCCTGATGAAGATCCGCAACGAGATTATCTGGAGCTGGCGCTGCTTCTTCCATGACCGCGGCTTCATGCTCATGGACAGTCCCATTCTCACCGGATCGATCGGCGAGGGCGCCGACGGCCTGTTCGAACTTGACTACTTCGATCAGAAAGCCTATCTGGCCCAGACCGGCCAGCTCTACGCTGAAGCGGCGGCGATGGCCTTCGGCAAGGTTTACTGCTTCGGCCCCACCTTCCGCGCCGAAAAATCGAAGACCCGGCGCCACCTCACCGAGTTCTGGATGCTCGAGCCGGAAATGGCCTTTTACGACAACAAGATGAACATGCAGCTTCAGGAGGATCTGGTCGCCGACACGGTGAAGAACGTTCTTGCCCGCTGCGGGAAGGAACTGGCCGTGCTCGAACGCAATGTCGAACCGCTTGAAAAAGCTGTCGCCGGCCCGTTCTACCATCTCAACTACCGCGACGCCGTCAAGAAGCTCAACGAACTGGGCAGCGACATCGAATTCGGCGACGACCTCGGCGCCGACGACGAGACTGTTCTCACCCAGCAGTACGACCGCCCTGTCTTCGTCGAAAACTATCCCAGAGACGCCAAGGCGTTCTACATGAAGGCCAACCCCGAGGACAACGGCGAGACCGTGATCTGCTCCGACCTTCTCGCTCCCGAGGGGTACGGCGAGATTATCGGCGGTTCCCAGCGCGAAGACGATTACGACAAGCTCGTCGCCCGCATGAAAGAGCTGAAGATGGATCCCGCCGCGTACGACTGGTACCTCGACCTGCGCAAGTTCGGCTCCGTGCCCCACAGCGGCTTCGGCATCGGCCTCGAGCGCACGATCACCTGGATCTGCGGCCTGCCTCATATCCGCGAAGTCATTCCGTTCCCCCGCACCATCTACCGCCTCAAGCCGTAAGCGGCGGACGCTTTCAAAACGATGCGCTCTCCCCGATCTCGTGCCGCGTCTTATTTTTTCACGCGAGGATCGGGGAGAGCTTTTCGTGCCTCAAGAGGGCTGTTGACAAAATTTTGCTCCCAATGTAGACTAATATAGTCTATAAATATTAGGAATCATAAGATTCCGTATCGACGAAAGGAGCTTATTTGGGGATGAAAAAACTGTTTCTGGCGGCTGCCGCCGCCGCGGTGCTGGCCGGCGCCGCCGGCGCGGCGGAGATGACGCAGAGCGGCAAGGGTATGACCGTGTGGTTTGACGCGGGAGGCTCGGTCGGCGAGCCGTACGCGACGACTGTGGTCAGCGGCGCCAAGCAGGCGGCCGTCGATCTGGGCGTCGAGCTCAAGATCGTTTATTCGGACTGGAACCCGGAAAAGATGCTCGAAAACTTCAAGACCGGCCTGGCTGCCAATCCCACCGGATTCGTGGTGATGGGACATCCCAGCGACGACGCTTACGAGCCGCTGATCGACGAGGCGTTCTCCAAGGGCATGATCGTAACCTGCGTGGACACGGCGCTGCCGCGCCTGCAGGACAAGTACCAGGCGCGCGGTTTCGGCTACGTCGGCACGGATAACTGGCGGCAGGGCGCCGAGATGGCGCGCGAGATCCTGCGCCGCGGCGGCGCCAAAAAGGGCGACCGCGTCTTTGTGTGGGGGCTGAAGCGTCTCGAAGGCCGCGGCCGCCGTGCCCGCGCGCTGCTTGAAGAGTTCGAAAAGGCCGGACTGGCCGTGGACTACCTCGAGATCTCCGATGAAATCAACAAGGACGCGGCACTCGGCGCTCCGGTGCTGGCGGGGTATCTGGCTTCGCATCCCGACTGCAGGGCGATTGTTGTCGATCACGGCGGACTGACGGGGCAGCTGGGCAACTTCCTGCAGGCGGCGGGCGTCAAGCCAGGCGAGATCTACGCGACGGGATTCAGCCTGACGCCGGCGACGGTCATCGGCATCGAGAACGGCTACGTGAGCCTGACTTCCGAAGCGCAGCCCTATCTGATGGGGTACCTGTCGGTGCTGCAGATCGTCAACACGGCCAAGTACAAGTTCGGCGGGCTGAACGTGGACACGGGCGGCGGCTACATCTCTTCGGACAACATCGCGGCGGTCGCGCCGCTGGCCAACGCCGGCATCCGGTAAAGCGGCTTTTTCGCGGCGGGGAGAGAAAATCTCCCCGCTTTTTGTTATGATGATGGAGAAAATATTTTGCACCGGAGGCGATGAGATGACGTCACCATACGCGGTGGAGCTGCGCGATCTGTGGAAGTCCTTCGGCGCCGTGTCGGCGCTGCGCGGCGCTTCGCTGGCGCTGAAAAAAGGGGAAGTTCTGGCGCTGCTGGGCGACAACGGCGCGGGCAAATCGACGCTGATCAAAATTTTGGCCGGAGTCCATCGTCCGGACCGCGGTGAGATGATCGTGGACGGGCGGCCGGTCGATTTCCGTGCGTATTCGGTGTCGCAGGCACGGGCGATGGGGATCGAGACAGTCTATCAGGAACGGTCGCTGGGGGAGCGTCAGCCGCTGTGGCGCAACGTATTCGCCGGACGGCCGCTGAAAAACCGGCTGGGCTTCATCGATGCCCGGCGCGAGAAGGCGGAGACGATGAAGCTGCTGGCGGACGTTCTCGGACTGAAAGGCGCGGGGCTGCACGCCGACGCCAGCGTCCTGACGCTCTCCGGCGGCGAACGGCAAGGTCTGGCCATTGCGCGGGCCATGTACTTCGACGCCTCGATCATCATTCTCGACGAGCCGACTACGGCGCTGGCCGTCTCGGAGGTGGAGAAGGTGCTCCAGTTCGTGGCGCGCATCCGCAAAGCGGGCAAGACCTGTATCTTCATCAGCCATGAGCTGCCGCATGTGTACCGCGCCGCCGACCGCTTCGCCCTGATGGAACGCGGGCGGATCGCTGCCGTGCTGGAGAAGAACGACGTCACGCTGGACGGGCTGATGCGTCGTCTGATGATGGGAGGCGAGAACGATGAACTGGCGTAATTACCGCCGCCAGACGTTGGTGACGCTGCTCCTGCTGGCGCTGTGGGGCGCGTTCGCCGCCGCCAGTCCGGTTTCGTTCGGCAGCGCGCGGCTGTACCGTTCCTTTATGTCCACCATTCCCGTGACGACGATCCTGACGCTGGGCATGACGCTGCTGATCGTCGCGGGCGAGATGGATATGAGCTTTCCATCCGTGTCGGCGGCCGCGGCTTTTGTGTTCGCGTGGGGCTACGCGAGGGCCGGTTTTTCGCCGTGGGCGGCGTTTGCGGCCGCGCTGGCGGCGGGGGCGCTGATGGGCTGGCTCAACGGGCTGCTGGTCGTCGTTGTCGGCGTGCCGTCGATCATCGCCACGATCGGCACGCAGTTTTTATGGCGCGGCCTGGCGCTGCTGCTCTCCGACGGCGTAGCGATCCCGCTGGCGCAAGTGCGCGGCACGTCGCTCTATCAGGTTTTCACGGGACGGCTGGGCGTGTGGGGCGTTCCCGCTCAAGCGCTTTGGGCGGCGGGAGCGGCCGTCTGTCTGGGACTGCTGCTGAACCGCCGCCCATTTGGCGAGGCGCTGCTGTTCATCGGCGACAACCGCAAAACGGCGGAGGTGATGGGCATCCGCGTGCCGCGCGTGCGCGTGCTGGCTTTCGTGCTGATGGGCTTTCTGGCGGCTTTCGCCGGAATGCTGGCGACGCTGGAACTGAACAACTGGTGGCCGACACAGGGCGACGGCTATATGCTGCTGGTTTTCGCGGCCGTCTTTGTGGGGGGCACGTCGGCCTACGGCGGGCAGGGGACGGTCTACGGCTCGTTTGTCGGCTCGGTTATCATCGGCATCATCGAAGCCGGCATCGTCAGCGCCGGGCTGACGGGTTTCTGGACGCGGTTTGTCCACGGGCTGGTGATCATCCTCTCCCTGTCGGGCTACGCGCTGTTTGCACGCCGCCGCTGAAAAACGAGGACAACGGAAGGAGCCCGACATCATGGAAGCGATTCTCGGCAGCGTGATGGCCGACCGCAGCGACGAAACGGAACTGCAAAATTTTTACGCGGGCTGCTGAGCTGGGAAAAATGAGTGCTGTTCGAACGCTTGCCGGTCAGGAGCTCGGACGGCGTCGTCTTCCTGTTTATCGGGGAAAAGGATTACGTCCCGCCCGTGCGGCCGGAGGAAAAAGGGAAACAGCAGAAGCAGATGCACTTCGATTTTCAGTTTGAGGATCTTCCGGAAGCGGCGAAAAGAGCCGAAGCGCTGGGCGCGGCCAAAGCCGCGGCGCAGTTCGGCGGCGAACAGTTCGTGACCACGCCCGCCCCGGCGGGGCCCCCGTTCTGCCTGTGCCGGAGGTGAACCAGTGTCGTTTTGCGGATCGAGAGCCGCGTTGTTTTTTCAAATTGAAAGGATTCGTTGAAGGACGCTGTGCGCCATCGACGAGATAAAAAGCAGTGCCCGTCTTACCGTCTTTGGGTAGGCCGGGCACTGCGTTATGGTTCATTTTACGAACGGGGCATGCATCGGCCTTCTCGGCACAGGTGCTGAGCCGCGGCTGGAGCCGTGGTTTCTTTACCAGACGGCGACCTGACCGTCGGTGCGCGGCTCGGTGGCGCCGCACAGCACGCCGTTGTCGTCGCGCCAGATGATCTCGCCGCGGCCGAAGCCGATCGGATCGGCTTTGACGACGATGTCGTGCCCGGCGCGAAGCAGTTCCTGCGCGAGAGCGTTGTTCATCGTCTGTTCCACTTCGATGGTGTTGCCACCCACCCACTGCCAGCGCGGGTGGTCGAGCGCCGCCTGGGGGTTCATGCCGTATTCGACGGTATTCAGCACCACCTGAAGGTGTCCCTGCGGCTGCATAAAACCGCCCATGACGCCGAACGGTCCGACGGGCTTGCCGTCTCGAGCGAGGAAGCCCGGGATAATCGTGTGATACGGCTTCTTGCCGGGCGCGACGCAGTTGTCGGAAGCGGGGTCCATGGAGAAGTTGTTGCCGCGGTTCTGCATGGCGATGCCCGTGCCGGGAACGACCACACCGGAACCGAATCCCATGTAGTTGGACTGGATGTAAGAGATCATATTCCCTTCGCCGTCGGCCGCGCACATATAGACTGTGCCGCCGCGGATCGGCTGCCCCGGCTCGGGGAAACGCGCCGTGCCGCTGATACAGGCGCGCCGTTCGGCCGCATATTCATCACTGAGCAGGCGCGAGACGGGGACCTTCATGTAACGAGGGTCGGCCACATATTTGCGGGCGTCGGCAAAGGCGAGCTTAAGCGCCTCAATCTGCAGATGCGTGCTGCGGAAGGAGTCCAGAGCCCCGAGGTCGAGTTCCTTGAGGATGTTGAGCGCCATCAGCGCGGTGATGCCGTGTCCGTTCGGCGGAATCTCGTATACGTCGTAGCCCTTGTAGTTGACGGTGATCGGCTCAACCCATTCCGGCTCGTATGCCTCCAGGTCCGACTTGCGCAAGAAACTGTCGAATTTGCGGAAGTAGGCGTCGATCTTGTCGGCGAGATCGCCGTGATAAAAGCTCTGGGCCTTGGTGGCGCCGATTTCGCGCAGCGTTGAAGCGTGGTCTTTCAGTACCAGCACGTCACCGGGAGCAAGACACCGGCCCTCGGGCAGGAACGTGGCAAACCAGCCTTCGACGGAATGGTCCGTTTCGATCGCTTTTTTGAATTTTTTTAGATTGCGCGGCCAGCCGCTGCCGACGCCCGGCTGCAGGACAAAACCTTCTTCGGCCAGACGTGCTGCCGGTTCCATCAAGTCGGCGAACGGAAGGCGCCCGAATTTTTCCGACAGGGCCGCCCATCCTGCCGGAGTGCCGGGCACGGTGACGGGCAGAGTGCCCAGCACGGGCATCTCCTTGAATCCGCGTTCCTGCAGCGCTTTCAGCGTCATCAGCGCGGGCGAGTGGCCGCTGGCGTTCAGCCCGTGCAGCCGGCCTTGCGTCCAGACCAGAGCGAACGCGTCGGAACCGATGCCGTTGGCGGTGGGCTCGACTACCGTCAATGCGGCGGCCGTGGCGATCATGGCGTCGACGGCATTGCCGCCTTTTTTCAGGATTTCCAGCCCTGCCTGCGCGGCCAGCGGGTTCCCCGTGGCGACCATGCCTTTGCGCCCGTAGACGACGCAGCGGCGCGAGGGATAAGGATACGAAAGAGGATCAAATGAAAATTTCATGGGCGAACTCCTTTACAGAATCGAGGCGAAAATTCCAGCGACGATGATCGACAGAGTAGTGACCGAGGAGAGTCCGGCGACGACGAAACGGGGCATGATCTTGCCGAGGAGATACTCTTTTTCTTCTTCGGTATCGGCCAGGGCCAGCGCGATCTCGTTGGAGATCAGATAGGTGGACGGGAACCCAAGCATCTGGCACATTGCCACGCCGAACGCCAAACTGCGCGACCCCATTACCTTCCAGAACGGCAGTACGCAGACGATCAGGAATACCGCAATCAGCGTGGCCGCGAAAACGATTACCACGTAGTACGCCAGCGTCGCGATATTGGCCGGCGAGATCTTGGCCAGCGCCGGAATAATCGCGGCAAATACCACCATGGTGATGAATCCGGAAGCCTTGCCGCGGTCCAGCACCTTGGCGGGGATGATGCCGATCTCGCAGAGGATGACAGACAGCACGAGAGCGACGATGCTGTAGTTGAGTTTGATGAGCGATCCCAGCCACACGGAGATCAGCGAGCCCGCAACGGTGATGAACAGACAGACATTCGTGGTGTAAGCGCGTTCGTATTTTTGCCAGAACTTAACCTTCGTCCCGCCGGCGGCGCCGGCAGACTGCGGGGAAGCGGAAAGCGTGACGCCTTCCGCCTTTTTGGCACGGAACTCGTTCAGCAGACGGCGCCCTTCGAGCAGACCGGCGCGGGAAACGACCGGCGTCCCCACGAACTTCTGCACGGCAAAGACGACCGCCGGCAAGATGGCGGCGACCGTCAGCCCCTTGGCGACTGCTGCGTCCGTCATGATCTGCGTCGCGACCAGCGCGCCGTTGATGACGGGGATGCTTACAAGAGCCGCTTCGCGTCCGATCATAGGGATCACCAGCAAGATGCCGATAATCGCGGCTATCATGCCGATGATGGAGGTGACGACGGTCCGCCACTCGTCGAGCAGCTGTCGCAGATTGATCATCGTGCCCATGTGGAAAACGAGAATCGGCGAGGCCCACTTGGCGGCTGCCGTTAAACCGGCACGGTCGATGATGTCCGCGGGAATGATCTTAAACAGGAACAACAGCAGAAAACAGATAAGGACAACGAAAATGGACGATATCTTGGCGCGGGTCCAGATGCCGCACCAATCGCCGATAACGAATAACGCGAGAACGACTGAAAAGTACAACAGATAGCTGAACATTTTTTCTCCTCCGCATAAATTTTTTGCTGCCATTTCTATATCCTCATTCTATTCTAACAAATTAAAAAGAATTAATGCGTACCTGCCATGATTGATATAAAATTCATATCGATCATGCTGCCGCTATGGGCAGGGAACACAAATGAAGCCGCGTTCAGATCGAAAGCGCGGCTGACGATCGAAAGGGAACGCTCATGGAATTGAATCAACTGCGTTATTTTGCCAAGGTAGCGGAGCTTGAGCATATGACTCGGGCCGCGCGCGAACTCAACATCTCCGAGTCGGTGCTCAGCCGGACCATCCGCCAGCTCGAAGAAGAACTGGGAACGCGTTTGTTCGAACGGCGCGGCAGAAACATCGCGCTGACGGAAAGCGGCGCCCTGCTGCTCTCGCGAGCCTATGAAATCACGCGCCATGTTGGCGACGTCTGCGCCGAGGTGCGCGCAGCTCACCGCGTTCACCAGCCGGTGGTCATGGTCGCCCGGGCGGCGGCCTGTCTGCTGCCGGGAATGGTTCATGCCTTTCAGAGCCGATATCCTGACATCGCCGTCAGTATCATTCAAAACGACAATCACGTCATCACAAGTCAAAAATACGACTTGATGCTGAGCGGCACGATCATGCTTCCTCCCAGCCACTCCAGCGCCGTTCTGCTCGACAACCCGTTCCGCGTACTTTTACCCTGCGGGCATCCGCTCGCCGCACAGCGCTGCGTCGCCTTAAAACAGCTGGACGGCGAGCCTTTTATCAGCCTGACGCCCAATCGTTTTGTCAGCGTCATGCTGAATCAGGCTCTGAAGACGCAGGGGATTTCTGTGGTGCGCCATGTGTACAGCGACGATGCCCTCATGATCCGCAATCTTGTCGAGCTCGGACTGGGCTTTTCCATCCTGCCCAAGTTCACCCTCCGCGCCCAGGATAAACAGAACCTGTGCGAACTGCCGATCAGCGATCCTTTTCCCGTGCTGCACCTCGTGCTTTCGTGGAAGCCGAACGCCTATTATCCCGAATCAGTGCGGCGTTTCCGTGCGTTCGCTCTGAATTATTTCAAGGTCCTTCGAGAACGGGAAAAAGACCGCGGCAAGCTGGACTGACCATGAATTTTCGCTCCTGCCGATGTCCTGCGCATCATCGGGCCTCCCGATGATGCGCGGCAGCATTCGTACAGCGCTCAAGCTGTTATGACGAAGCAATTTTTTGTTTCTCGCAAAGGAAGTGTTTTCGATGAATTCAATGAAATGGCTCATGACGGGAGCCATGCTGATCTTCGGGTCAATCGGTCTGTTCGCGCGCCGCGTTCCGCTTTCATCGGCGCAGCTTTCGCTGTGGCGCGCCGTTGTCGGCGGTTTTTGTCTCTTGATCGCTGCGAAGACCGTTGGCGGTCTGTCGTGGCGGCGCATCCACGCTCATCTGAAATATCTGCTGATTGCCGGTGCCGCCATAGGCGTCAACTGGATTCTGTTTTTCGAAGCGTTTCGCTGGACGTCGATCGCCACGGGCACGGTCTGCTATTATCTGGCCCCCGTGTTCATGCTCTGTCTTGCGCCGTGGCTGCTGCGCGAAAAACTGGCAAGGCGCACGGTTGTCTGCGTCTTTGTCTCGCTGTGCGGTCTGGCCTGCGTCGCGGGCGGCAGCGGCGGCGCGGGGAAAAACGACCTGCTCGGTATCGCCTGCGGCGTCGGCGCGGCCGTCTTCTACGCCTGCGCGGTGATGACCAATAAATTCCTGCGCGGCATCACGCCGTACGAGTCCACCGCAACCGAGCTGCTGCTCGCGGCGGCTTTTCTCGCCCCCTATGTGCTCGTCAAAGGGGGCGTGCCGCTGGCCAGCCTGGACGGCGCGGGCTGGTTCTGCCTGGCGGCGCTGTGCCTGATCCACACCGGGCTGGCCTATCTGATGTACTTCACGGCGCTGCGCCGCCTGCCCGCCCAGACTACGGCGGCGCCCTGATCCTCGGCGCGACGTTTTTCAATGAAATCGGGAAGGATTAACTTACATGAATATTTCAGCGGCCAAATCATATGCAATGATCGTTCTCTTCTTCGTGCTGATCTTTTTTTCGATTCTCGGCTTCATCGCCATGAAACCGCAAGCACTCAGAAGAATATCACTGCGTTCCGGATTTCAGTGATTGCGTTTTTGTTTCTGCCTGCCGCCTGCATTTTCTTTTTTGTCTCGCCGCTGCTCTCGAACGCGCCTCTTTTCCCGTTTTATCTCTTCATAAAATTGTTTTTAGCTGCATGACCCCCCTCTAAGAAAATAACAGTTCTCCCGTTCCGCGCACACAGCACGGAGCGGGAGAACTGTTTTAACGCTGATTTTTAATAGAAAAATATCAGCATGCCGCAACATATGGGAGCTAAATAAGTATCAGTGTAGCGCTCACTACAATGCCGACAAAAAGAGCAACCATCACGCAGTATCCCATGATGTCGCGAACGCTCAGGTTGCAGATGGCAAGCACGGGCAGAGCCCAGAAAGGCTGAATCATGTTCGTCCAGCTGTCGCCCCAGCACAGAGCCATCGTAACATCGGCATAGTTGGCGCCAATCTGCTTGGCCGCCTCGATCATGATAGGCCCTTGAACCGCCCACTGGCCGCCGCCGGAAGGAATGAAGATGTTGATCAGACCGGCGCTCCAGAACGTATAAAGCGGCAGCGTCTTCGGTGTGGCGAACTGGGCGAAGAGATTGGCCATCCATGCCGCAAGGCCGGAGCTGCGCATCATGCCCATCATGCCGGCGTAGAAGGGGAACTGCAGCAAAATGCCTCCTGTTGTGCCGGAAGCGGTCTGATGATCACGATGTTCATGCTCAGGTTGAACGTAGCGTTGTTGGCAAAAAAGTCGTAGAGATACCAGCCGCCGCCGAGGATCAGGAGCACGCAAAGGATAACGCTGTTGTCGATCTTCTGAGCGGGCGTGGCTTCTTCTCTCTTCTCTTCTTCGACCGCCTGCATTTCTTTGGCGACTAAAGCGGGATCAAGTTCAATGATCTCGTCTTCTCCCCTGCGGGGGGTCATCATCACAAATAAAATAGGCATACCGACCAAGATAATGGCGGATAGAATAAGGTTCCAGCTGCTGAACAGTGTTTCCGAAACAGGGATAACGCCGCAGACTTTCTCAAGGAAGTGCCCGGGGGAAGATACGGCAAGCGGTATGCTTGAGGAAGGGCCGCGCATAACTTCTCCTGCGTAAGCGGCTGCCACCAGCAATGGAAAGTGAATGCCCTTGCCGCTGTTTTTCACAGCCACTTCGCGGGCGATAACGGCTCCGACGATAGGACCGAAACCCCAGTTGAAATATGCGGCGATGGTACTGATGACAGAAACGAAGACAACCGCCGAAAGCGGACCATTGGTCATTCTGGCCAGAAAACGGAGGAACCTCTTTACGGGTTTGGCGTTCGCCAAGGCGTGCCCGGTTACAAGGAGCAGAACCATCTGCATCGTGAAACCGTAAAGACTGAAGAATCCCTTACCCCAGTAGCCGTTCATCTCGTGAGCACTTTTACCGCAAATCACTATGCCCATCACATAAACGAGCATGCTCAAGCACACCGCAAGGGTAAAAGGCTGAGGCAGCCACTTCTGCACCAACCGGATAAAGAAACGCGTGATAGAACGAATCATGAAAAAACACCTCCTCTGAATGTTTGATGGCATATTTCCCGGAAAGAACCGAATGGTTCTTTCTGATCCTAAAACGGCCTCTCTATAGGATTTCCGCACACCGAAAGAGTTCATCGTCTTAAATTTTGTTCTGCCTTTATGAAGAGAATTACATGGTCTCTGCTTCCAGGCTGGAAAATAATATTTGTGTTTAATGCTGTTTCTTATTAAAGGCCGAACGTAAGGAGCTGCGGAGGATATTCACAAAGTGCGCTGCGCAGATCGCACAACGGCCGGGTATGTTCGAGCAGCTAAACCCTTCCGCGGCGCCAGGAAAAGTATAATAAGACTTTCTGTCGAGAAGCAGCATAAATACGGCGTTCGGGGTGAAAATTACTTCAGCGTGAGCTCCATCAGTTTCAGGAGTGTTCTGTCGCGATATTTCGAGATACTCGCCCAGTCCCTTCCTTTTTCTATAGGACGAGCTGCCATTTCTTCGTCAATACTTTGGCAGACTTCTTCGAGACGCGGGTTTTCTTCTCTCCCGAACTTTTTCCCGTGATTGCGCAGGCCGCCGATCGTGCCGAGGTTCATTGTCAGCAGCTGGCCCGTAACTGCCATACGCGCCCCGGGCCCATTCATTAGTGTCGCGTCAACATCCTCTGCGCTGCACACGCCGTCAGCAACCAGATTTTGAGCAATTTCTCTCACAGCGAGACTGATAGTATTGCCAATATAACCAGAAACATCCTTGCGTAGAACAACGACTTTGCGTCCCAACTCTTCATAAAACGTCCGAGCGCTGTTTTTCGTCTGAGCAGAGGTCACATCGCTGCACATCAGTTCAATCAGCGGAAGCAGATAGGACGGATGCCACGGATGCGCGCAGATAATCCGCTCGGGATACAGCACGCCTTCCTGCAGTTCCGCGCAAGTGTGATAGGAAGTTGAGCTGGCAATAATCGTCTCTGGATTCGCGTACTCTTCAATTTCACGAATCAGGTTTCTTTTCAGTTCGATTTTCTCTGGACCCGACTCTTGAACAAATGGCATATCTTGAACAGCATCTTTCACAGATGTCGTGATTCGGTACATTTTGTCCGCCGAACGGCGTTGTTCCTGCGTCATGAGTCCGTTTTCCGCAAAGAAATCAAGGGTGTCATTCATTTGATCTTTTAATGAGATCCCATAGTATTCCCTTGCCTTCGTCAGACTTGAGATTAAGGGTAATGTTCTTTTTATTGCGTCCTTCGACGGCATACCACATATCCTGGAGGCGCCCCATGTTGCGAATCAAATCTCCCGTCTTGGGCGTCTCGACTTTAATGACCTCGGCGCCAAAATCAGCCATTAATGTGCCGCAAAAGGGGCCTGCGATGATATTGCCGACCTCAAGAACCTTCAATCCTTGCAAAGCTTGCATTTATGGATTCCTCCTCACTCTAAGAATCGTTGTTTTCGTGCCCTAATATTAAATCCAAAGCTTGTTTTGTAAATTACAAAAAAGTTATGGGTTATTAATTTTAAAACTAACAATGCCTAGCACAATATTAGCTCTAAATAAATCAAATTAATAATAAAAGTAATATGTATTGAAAATCATATGTTTTTATAATCCGTGTTATAGTTCGATTTTGGGATTCTTAATATACGGGAGAAAAAGAGATTTTCAAGAAATTTAATGAAATGACTTCTGCTCGGGCTGATTTATTTGGCAAATGTCTGCGTTCCGCGCCGTTTGTCGGATGAGAACGCTGCGCCGCCCTGATCCTCGGCGCGACGTTTTTCAATGAAATGAAAAGAGATTAATGCAAAAAATCCCCGCTTCCGTTCGTTCGGAAGCGGGGATTTTTTTGCGCTGTATTGCTAGCGGTTCAGGAACGTCCAGGCGCAGGCGGCCTCGAAGGCCGAGCCTTTGCCGAGCTGGGATTCGTCGATGGTGAACTTGCAGTGATGGTGCGGCCAGTCGGTTCCTTTGGCGGCGTCGCCGCAGCCGAGGAAGAAAAACGCGCCGGGGATTTTTTCGAGGTAGAAGCTGAAGTCCTCGCCGCCCATGGTTGGCAGTACTTCGCGCACCAGGTCGGCGCCGAAGATCTCGCACCCGGTCTCCGCGCCAAGCTGCGCCATTTCCGCGTTGTTGACGGTGGGCGGCAGGTTGCGGCGGTAATCCAGCTCGGCCGTGCAGCGGAAGGCGGCGCCGATGTTCTCGGCCATGCGGCGGATGAACGTCTCGCAGTCGCTGCTGATCTGCGGCTCGAAGGAGCGGGCCGTGCCGGTCAGCTCCACGTCAGAGGGGATGACGTTGAACGCGCCGCCGGCCTTCATGATGCCGGTGGAGAGCACGGCGCTCTTGAGCGGATCGAGCTCGCGGCTGACGAACGTCTGCAGCGCGCAGACCAGCTGCGCTGCCGCCACGGTCGGGTCGTGTGTCTGATGTGGGGATGCGCCGTGCCCGCCTTGTCCGTGCAGCTTCACTGCCCACGAGTCGGAACAGGCCATCATCGGCCCGGCGCGCCAGCCCAGCACGCCCGACGGCAGCGAGCTCCACAGGTGCACGCCGAAGATTGCGTCAACGTCCTTGAGCGCGCGACCGTCTTCCACTACGGCCCGCGCCCCCTGCACGAACTCGGCTGATTCCTCCGAGGGCTGGAATATCAGCCGCACCGAACCATGCAGCTGGGCTTTTATCTCGCAGAGCATCTGCGCCGCTCCCAGCAGCATGGCCATGTGGCCGTCGTGCCCGCAGGCGTGCATGACGCCGGGACGCCGGGAGGAAAACGGCAGCCCCGTCTCCTCGGCGACCGGCAGCGCGTCGATGTCGGCACGCAGAGCGACTCTCCGCCCCGGAAGTCCGCCCGCGATGTCGGCGATGACGCCGGTGGGGCGGCCGCGCGTGCCGACGGCGACGTTCTCGCAGCCCATCTCTGACAGCACCGCGGCGATGTAGTCGCTGGTCTTTACTTCGTCGAAAGAAAGCTCGGGGAAAGAATGGAAATACCGCCGCCAGGCGACGACGGCACTTTCAAGTTCTTCGGCGCGGGCTTTGAAGTCAGGCGTTTTCATGGCTTAATTCCAGCCGATGGCGATTCCCACGCACATAAAGACCCAGCCGAGAAGCACCACTTTGACGACCAGCGGGAACACGAAACGGAACCAGCGGTCGAAGGGCACGCGCGTCAGGGCCAGCATGGCCAGCATGCCGCCGACAGTGGGGTAGCACAGGTTGGTGACGCCGTCGCCGATCTGGAACGCCATCACGGAGACCTGGCGGGTCATGCCGACGAGGTCGGAAAGCGGGATCATCACCGGCATGGTGGCCAGAGCCTGGCCGGAGCCGGAAGGAATCAGGAAGTTGATCAGGCAGTGGGCCGCTGACATCAGCACAGCGGAGGCGTAGACGCCAAGCCCCTGCAGCGGCGCGACCAGTCCGTGAATGACGGTGTCGGTGATGTTGCCGTCATTCATGACGACCTGAATGGCCAGCGCCACGCCGATGGCCAGCGCGCCGCCGGCGACTGACTTGGCTCCCTCGATCATCAGCTCCACCATCCGGTTGGGATGGATGCCGCCCACAAAAGCGCCGATGATGCCGATGAGCAGGAACAGCCCCGCCATCTCGTTCAGGTACCAGCCGTACCTGAGCACGCCGAAGATCGTGAGGGCCATGCCGGCCACGAATACCGAAAGCACGGCCTTGTCGCGCCCGGTCAGTTCGTACTCCTCGATCGGCCGTGTCAGCGTCAGGCCCGAAGTGTCAGCATCGGGAACGAGGCTCTTGGAAGGATCGCGGCGGATCCTGTCCATGTAACTGGTGACGTGGAAGCCCGTGAGGATGATGGCGCACAGGCAGTAGAGCGAGCGGAATGCGATGCCCGAGTAGATGGGCAGCTGGGCGATGGCGTGAGCCGTGCCGACTGTGTAAGGATTGATCGGCGAGGTGGCGAAGCCGATGCCGATGCCGGCGATGGCCATGCCTGCGCCTACCATCACGTCGCCGCCGAGCGCCAGCGCCACGAACACAGCGATGGGGGTGAGGGCGATGTTGTTCTCGAAGCCGACGGTTGCGCCGAGGAAGCCGAAGATCAGCATGACGATCCAGATCAGCTTTTTGTAGTTGCCGACGCCGATCCGCTTGACCGCGTAGCCGACGCCGTGCTCGATAGCGCCCGTGCTCTGCAGTACGTTGAACATGGATCCGGAGAGGAAGGTGATGACCACGACGATGCCGGCGTTGACGATGCCGCGGGGAATGGCCGTGAGGAACTGCATCAGCGTTACCGGCGTGGGATCAACCGCGTGATACGTGGCAGGATCGACGACTTTGCGTCCGTTTACGACGATGCGGTCGTACACTCCCGGCGGCAGCAAATACGTCAGGATCGTTACCGCGACGACGATTAGGAACAGCAGGATGTAAGGATGAGGCAGTTTTTCATACCAGCGCTTCTGTACAGGTTCCGTCATAGAAAAAGCCCCCTTCTGAAAATAATGATGAAATATGAAACTAAGCGATAGAATAACATCTTAAAAAGGAAAAGTCAAGAATAAACTGCATTATGCTCAAAAAGAATCAAGCAAAAACTTTTTCAATCAGCGAATGCCTGGAACGAAGAAAACAAGCCGCAGAAAATGCGGGAGCGGATGACGGGCAGAGCCCGAACATTCGCTCCCGCATTTTCTGCGGCATCCGGCGAGGGATCCTGAACGGCAGGATTAACGCCGGGGATTTTCCGAGAAGGGGTCGTCGTTTGGGTCGCTGTTCCAGAGGTACTCGATCTGCCGCGCGATCTCCGCCGCTTTTTCGCCGCCGAATCGGTCGGCGGTGAAGCCCAGCGCCATGTCCGTGCCGGCGGAAACGCCCGAAGAGGTGTAGAACTTGCCGTCCGCGACCCAGCGTGCCGCGCCGCGCCACAGGACTTTTTCGCCGCACGATCTGGCCCAGGTCAGCGCGCGTTTATTCGACGTGGCTTCACGCCCGTCCAGCGCGCCGCACCCGGCCAGCAGCGCCGAGCCCGTGCAGACGGACAGACAGTAGGTTGAAGCGTCGGCCAGCTCCCGCAGCATGGCGAGGAACTCTCCGTCGCCGGCCAGCGGTCGTGTGCCCCGGCCGCCCGGCAGCAGCAGCGCGCCGCGCGGATCGGCAGCCGACAGCGGTTCGGTGAGGACGCGCAGACCTTGGGCGTTGACCACCTCGCCGCCGCCGCGCGAGAGCCAGCGCAGCCGGTAATCGCCGATGTGAGCGAGGATCTCCGCAGGGCCGAAAACGTCGAGAGTCTCGTAACCTTCGAAGAGAAGCACGTTTACGTCAAGCGGACGGCCGGGCAGGTCGGTCTTCTCGCGGCGCACGCCGCGGTACAGACCGTCTTCGACAGTTCCGGCGGCGCGGAAGCCGAGATTCTCGTAAAGACGGTTCAGCTTCGCGTTGTCCACGGCGCAGTCGAGGCGCAGCGCCTCTTTTCCCAACTCCGCCGCCCGTTCGCCGGCCAGGCGAAGAAATTCCCGTCCCGCGCCGCGGTCCCGCAGCGACGAGACCAGATTGTGCACGTACAGCGCCGGCCGCGGCGCGTCGTGCCAGCGCGGGTCCTCTTCAAGCAGCACCGCGGCGGCAGCCGCGCCTTCACCGTTGTCGAGCACGAACAGCCTGCCCTCGCGCAGCTTTCGATCATAATAGCTGTGCGGATAGACTTCCCGGTAGTGCGTGACGTTCCACTGCCGGATGCCTGCTTCGTCCATCCAGCGGATGCGCGCTTCGATCCGCGCTTCGATCCGCTCAAGGTCGCCGCCGCGGGCGGCGCGGAGCCGATAGGTCATAAGGTCTCCTCCTGTCTGTGAACATTTTCTATTCTGTTCCCGGCCATGCCGCGACGGCTTTGCCCGTCAGCGTGTTGGCGTCGAAACAGTCCTTGACGTCGCCGGCGCAGTGGGCGCGGATCTTCCCCGCGCTGCCGCCGCACGTGCAGAACGGCGGACCGCTTTGCCGGAAGAGTCGTACGGCGGCAGGAAGCTGGCGACGGCCTGCGGGCAGGTGAACTGCCACACGGGGAACCCCAGCGCGACGCGGCCGTAAGCGGCAGAGTCCTTCACGCAGCCTGCCGGCGATCACCGTGCCGGCATAGCTTTGCGGATAGGACTTCTCCGTCTTGGTATCAAACAGACCGCCGCCCGTAACGCGCGCGCTCTGCCTGGCTTTGGCCGGACGTGGCCGATTTGGGAAAATATGCGGTCAAAAGTTTAGCCATGAAAATTATGCTTTCCGGAAAGACTTTTCGCAGCGCGACGGACGGGCGCTTGCCGCGGATCATGCGCGCCCGGCATCGCCGCGTCTTTATTGTATCACGCGGACCGTTTCTCCTGCGCGGCGGATGGAGGAGTCTTTTCCACCGCGCGGAGGACGTTCCGTCGTTTTTGACCCTCGTCGAACGCGGACGCCGCATGACGTGCCGCGGTGCTTTGATTGTTGGCGAAGATATGCACATCCGAACGTCAGAGTCATGTGGAAAAAGCGCTCTGATTTTTGCTCCCGCAGAGACTTTTGAAACTACGATGCAAAAACTATCCACAGAAAGGCGGCGTTATCCACAAAATAATGTGCATAAGCCGGCTTGATTGTCGATAATCTTTCCGCGATAACGCGGAGTTTTTTCACCGATGAGAGCTTTCATACATTTTTTCGGCGGCAGAACGACGGCCGCCGCATGTTGCTTGACAAGGCGCCGCCGTTTGGTTATCTTAAAAAGCGGCAAAACATTTTTTGACTTTTTACAGGAGGCGATTTTTTTGAAGAACCTGAAACGGCTTTTGGGAGCGCTGGCCCTGCTGACGATTCTGGCAGCTTCCGCCTGGGCGGCGCCAAAGAATGTGACGCTGGTGCTGCTCCGTCACGGCGAGAGCGAATGGAACCTCGAGGACCGCTTCACCGGCTGGTCCGACGTGCGCCTGACCCGCAAGGGCGTGAAAGGCGCTTTCAACGCCGGCATCGCCATGAAGAACGCCGGCCTGACGTTCGACGTTGTGCACACATCGCTGCTGAACCGCGCTATCGCCACCGCCTGGCTGGCCATGAGCGCCATGGACTGCCGCTGGCTGCCCGTAGAAAAGTTTTGGCGCTTGAACGAGCGCTGCTACGGCGACCTCGAGGGCAAGACCCGCGCGGAAGTGGCCGAAGCCGTCGGCAAGGAGCAGGTCAAGATCTGGCGCCGCAGCTACGACGTGCCGCCCCCGGCTCTGGCCTACGAGGATCCCCGCTCGCCCGTCCACGATCCTCGCTATGCCAACCTTGACCACCGCTTTATCCCTCAGGCCGAGAGCCTCAAAGATGTGATCGCCCGCGAAGCGTCCTATTGGAACGACTCGCTCGTCCCCACGCTCCGCGCCGGCATGAACGTGCTCGTGGTCGGTCACAGCACCGCCCTGCGCGCCCTCTCCTCGTGGATCGAGCCCACCCTGAGCCCGGAAGAGCTGCAGAAGCTCGAGATCCCCAACTCTACGCCCGTGGTCTATAATCTCGAGATTACCGACGACGGTTTCAACGTCGTCTCCCGCGAAGTCATGAAAGTCGAAGACGTGCCTCTGCCGCCGCCTTCCGAAGCCGGTAAATCCGCGAAAAATCCCGGCGAGGCCCCCGCTCCGGCCACCGGCAAATAACCGCAGAGACAACTGAAAACATCAAAACGAAAAAGCGGCCGAGGTGCGATGAATTCCAACTCATCGTGCCCCGGCCGCTTCTGTCATTGTACGTCAGGTGCTTTTGATCATGTTGCCTGAATGCTGACGGCAATGCTCTTAAGAGAAAACGTCCCGCGCGAATCATTTTCTGCGAATCGGTTCTTCGCGCTTCGGCGCGCCGCCGCACGCCGTCCACTGAGCCTCGGAAGTTGGGGAGGTTCCGTGCGATGCGAAACGTTTGAAATTCTTCGGGATGAAAATATAAATTATAGTTTTTAATTATGAATCTATAAAAAATCGCCGGCAGCGGCACGCAGAACTATAATGTGCATGTGAAGTTCTGCATTTTTCAATTTGCCCGAAGAGGTCTTTATAGATGGCTGGAACTCAACAAATTCTCGTGCCGGAATATTTCCCTAAATTTCAGTGCAAGTGCGGCGCCTGCCGGTCGTGCTGCTGCAAGGGATGGGGCGTCAGCGTGTCGCGGACGGATTACTTCCGCCTCCTGGGGATGAACTGCGCGGCCTCGCTGCGCAAGCGCCTGGACCGGGCTTTTTCCGTGCTTCCCGACGCGACGCCCGAGCGTTACGCGGGGCTGAACCACGACTGGCGCGGACGCTGCTGGCTGCAGCGGGAAGACGGGTACTGCGCGCTGCAGAGGGCGCGCGGCGAAGCGGCAATTCCCGATGTATGCCGGCTCTATCCGCGCGGCCTGCGCGCTTCTTTCGAAGGAGAATGCGCCTGCGCCAACAGCTGCGAGCGCACGTTGGAGCTGCTTCTGGAGCAGCGGGAGCCGCTGCGTTTTTTGCGCATCGAAAAGCCCGCTTCGCTGCCTGATTTCCAGATCGGAGAGAATTCTGAAGAAGCCCGCCGCGACCGGGAGCGGCGCGACCGCTGTGTGGCCATTCTGCAGAACCGCCGCCGCTCTGTGCCGCAGCGTCTGATGGATTTGGGCGAGTTGGCCGGGCGCGCCTCCATAAATTCGGAACCCGATCACGCTGAGGCTTTTCGGCTCTGCGCGCTGCTGCTGAGCGAGCTGGCCGGCGGCAGTCTGAGTCTGAAGGACTATGCCGGCGAAGTCTTCGCGCTGTACGGCGTTCCTTTCGCGGCGGACTCGTTCAAAGCGCTCTCAGCTGCGGATCTCGCGCCCGCCGTGGAGAAATACGTGCGCTTCTCGGAAGAATTCGCGGCGGATTTTCCCGTCTGGGCAGCCTTCGTCGAACAGGTGCTGGTAAATCACGTATTCTTCGCCGGTTTCCCCGGTTCCGCCGCGGCGGAATCGATAGAAAAAGAGCTCGCCGCTTTCTGCGCCGCTTATGCGCTGACGCGCTTCATGGCTGCGGCCTGGACGCGGGAGCACCGGAGCACAGAGGCGCTGATCGACGTCTGCGCCGCAGCTTTCCGATTTATCGAACACGGCAGATTCGCTCGGAACGCGCCCATCGTGCTGCGCGAAGCCCGCGCCCTCTCACCTGACGGTGTGGCGAAGCTGGTGCTGGGGTAAAAAATGAAAACGCAAAGGCAGGAAAGGGAGAACGTTCTCCCTTTCCTGCCTTTGCGTTTCGTGAATCGTCCGGTTATTTGGCGATCTTCAGCGCGTGGTTCTTGGCGATCAGGTCGATGAAGACCAGATCCTGATCGTTGTCGTTGCGCAGCGCGTGGCTTTCGCCGGGGCCGGCGACGGTGACTGATTTTGGCCCGACTTCGATCTCCTTGCCGTCGCTGCCGGTGAAAACGCCCGTGCCGGCGATGATGATGTAGGTGTCGTCGTTATCGACGTGCGAGTGCATGCCGATGGAAGCGCCCTTCTTTAGGGTCATCCGGCCGATCTCCTTGATGGCCTGATCGTCGGTGGCCTGCTCGCGGCGGAAGGCGAACTTGCCGTAGAGCACGCCCGTGCCCTTGCCCGCTCCGGCCTTCTCGACGTTCTTGTCGAAAAGGTCTTTCAGCTGGAAACATTGGCCGGTGGGGTTCTGCGCGATCGCCTCGAGATTGGCGGCATTGTTCTTAGCGATGATGTCGAGGAAGACGAGGTCTTCCTTGTAAAGGTTGGCGAGGCCGTGCGCCTGTCCCGGGCGGGCCAGCGTCATGTCGCCGGGGCCGACGACCCAGGCGTTGCCGTTGCCGTCGGTGAAAACGCCCTTGCCGGAGATGATCAGATAGGCGTCCTCGTTGTCCTTGTGGGCGTGCAGACCGATGTAGGCGCCGGGTTTCAGCGTCATCCAGCCGATCTCCTTGATCGCGTCGTCTTCGAGCGCCTGTTCGCGGCGGAAGGCGAACTCGCCGTGCAGCGTGCCCATGCCGCCGCCGGCTCCTTCCTTGTCGAGGACGAAGAGCTGTTCGGCCGTATAGCACTGACCGTGCTTCTGCGGCTTCAGCTCCACGGCGGCGAAGGCCGCGCCGGCGCCCAGCAGCGTGGCTGCGAGACAGATCCCAGTGAGATACGTCTTCATCAAAAACTCCTCCTTTGGAAATAAAGATAGCGTTAAACATGAAAAGTTTACAATTGATTTTAGAAAAATTCAAGCCTGAAAATGCGGAAGAGGGAAGCGGCCCTTCGTGACACGAAAACGAAATCGTTTTTTGCGAGGCCAGCGGGAAAGAAGCGTTCTCTTTCACTTGGTACGTTCCTGTGGTAGAATTTTCTTGGTTAATCATGACTAATCAAAGGAGATGACTTCAATGAACTCTTCAAAAAAAGCGGACTACGGCAACTGGGTCCCACGGAAGCTGATGAACGCCTTGTGGGGAATCTTCCTGGGGCTGCTGTTCCTTGTGATCTTGAACGCGCTGTTCTGGCGCAATGCGGCCGCGGCGCTGCTGCTGGGCGCGTTCAGCGCTCTGTCGTCAGCTGCCGCCGCATACATGCAGTACTGCCGGAGGACGATCGACCTGCGCGGCGGCGCCCTTTCCGGGAAGTTTTACGACGAACTGCTGGATCACCTTGCCTGGCAGGGGCAGGGGCGGCTGCTGGATATCGGCTGCGGTTCGGGAGCGCTGTCGATCCGTTGCGCGCGCCGTTTCCCCGCCGCGCAGGTTATCGGCGTCGATTACTGGAGCGGCGTGTGGGACTACTCGCAAAAGCAATGCGAAGAGAACGCCCGACTCGAAGGCTGCGACGGCCGGGTCGGTTTTCGGCACGGCGATGCGGCCCGTCTGGAGTTCGCCGATGAAAGTTTCGACGCCGCCGTCAGCTGCTTTGTCTTTCACGAGGTGAAGACGATCTCCGGACGGTCGAAACGCCCCGTCGTCGAGGAAGCTCTGCGCGTGGTGAAAAAGGGCGGAAATTTCGCCTTCATCGACCTGTTTGAGCGGTCGGCGCTCTATGGCGACATGGGAGAGTTCGTGCGGCGGCTGAAAAACAGCGGCCTGCGGGAAGTGAATTATATCCCCCGCGCCGGCGCGGCCTTTGTTCCCGTGTTCGTGCGCCCCGTGATGGCGTCGGGCGTGGGGCTGCTCTACGGCGTAAAATAGCGCTCCTCCTGCCCCGGCTCGGAGCCGCGGAGCGATATCGAATTTTTCATATGTAAGCCCGCCCCGGTTTTTATGAGGTTTGGAGCAAAGTACTCCACGTGGAACATTTTGCTCCGAAAAAAGCTTCGCGGCCCCGGCGGCTGGAGGGCGTAAGCGAAAGGCCGTTCCGAAAAGCGATGAAGACTTCTTCATAGCTTTTCGGAATGGCCTTTTCGGTCTGCGCCCGTATCGCGGCAGAGATCCGTTACATGGCCTGCTGCATGTACTCCGCAATGACGCAGGCAGACTGCACCGCCAGACTTTTTTTCACGTCGAGGATGCGCTGATTGGACGAGCCGCGAAAACGCAGCGACAAATCGCGCTTGTCGCGCTCGAAGCGTCCGTCGACGAGCACGTCGATCTGCTCGAGCAGGGCCATACGGTCCGCCCAGGACGGATTCTTCCGATTGGTCAGCTGCTCGAAGGTGAAGCCCGTGAACGCCCACACGTTCAGTCCGCGCCGGTGCGCCGCGCGGGCCACTTCGGCCAGAGCGCGCGCCTGCAGAAACGGTTCGCCGCCGGAGAGCGTGAGTCCCTGCTGCAAATGCAGCGAGTCGAGCTGGGCGATCAAATCGGCCGTATCCATCTCGAAGCCGCCGAAGGGGTTATGCGTGCAGGGATTGTGGCAGCCCAGGCAGTTGTGAAAGCAGCCCTGCGTCCAGATCACTGCCCGCAGCCCCGGCCCGTCGACGATACTGTCGCGGGTCATCGGGCTGGCAAGGCGAATCTTCATTTTTCAGCCGCCTCTTCCTCCGTTTGACATTGATTGTGCTTGACGCGGTCGCGGACCTCGGCGCGTTTGGCGTTGTTGAAGCGGTCCAGCGTTCCCACGAGGTAGCCGGTGATGCGGCGGATGCGCTCGAAGCCGACGGGGCCGTCGCTCTCATGCCGTCCGCAGCAGGGGCACACGTCGCCGGGGATGATGCCTGTGTAACCGCAGACGGGATCGCGGTCGACGGGGTGATTGATGCTGCCGTAGCCGATTTCCGCCTCTTTCATGGCGCGCACGATGGCTTCAAAGGCTTCGGGATTGTTGGCTCCCAGACCGTCCAGTTCCACGTAGCTGATGTGCCCGCCGTTGGTCAGCGCGTGGTAAGGCGCCTCGCAGGCAATTTTGTCGAAGACGCCGATCTTGTAATAGACGGGCACGTGGAAGGAATTGGTGTAGTACTCGCGGTCGGTGATGCCGGGGATAGCGCCGAATTTTTTCGCGTCGAGGCGGGTGAAGCGTCCCGACAATCCCTCCGCCGGCGTGGCGATCAGCGAGAAGTTCAGGTCGTACTGTTCCGAAGTCTGATCCATGCGCTCCCTCATGTGGCGGACGATCTTCAGCCCCAGTTCCTGAGACTCGGCGCTCTCGCCGTGATGCTTGCCCGTCAGGGCCGTCAGGCACTCGGCCAGACCGATGAAACCAACCGTCAGCGTGCCCTGGCGGATCACGCCGAGCAGCTCGTCCTCGTCGTTCATGCCGTCGGAACCTTTCCACACGCCCTGTCCCATCAGGAAGGGGAAGTTCTTGACGCGGCGGCGCCCCTGGATTTCCATGCGTTCCAGCAGCTGGTCGATGACCAGATCGATTTTGCCGTCGAGGTCTTTGAAGAAGGCGCCGAGATCGGTCGTGCCGCCCAGCGCCTGCCCGTGGACGATGCCCAGGCGGGGCAGATTGATGGTGGTGAACGACAGATTTCCGCGCCCGCTCACCGTCGATTCGCCGCAACGGTTGCCGACCACGCGCGTGCGGCATCCCATGTAGGTGGCTTCCGTGTCGGGGTCGCCGGGCTTGTAGTATTGGGCGTTGAAGGGCGCGTCGAGGAAGCTGAAATTTGGAAAAAGCCTCTTGGAAGTGACGCGGCACGAAAGCTGAAGCAGGTCGTAGTTGGGGTCGCCTGGATTGTAGTTGACGCCCTCCTTGACCTTGAAGATGAGGATGGGGAAGATCGGAGTCTCACCGTTGCCCAGTCCCTTTTCAGTCGCCAGCAGCAGGTTGCGCGTAACCATGCGCCCTTCCTCGCTGACGTCGGTGCCGAAGTTGATGCTCGAGAAGGGGACCTGCGCGCCGGCGCGCGAATGCATCGTGTTCAGGTTGTGGATGAAGGCCTCCATGGCCTGATAGGTGCGGTGATCCGTTTCGTCGAGAGCTTCCCTGCGGGCGAAAGCCTGAAGTTTGACCAGCTCCGCCTTGCCGGCTTCCAGCGACGCGGCCAGGATGTTCCGCTCGGCCTCGTCCCGCTCGGCGTCGTCCGTCAGGCCAATGGCTCGCCCCGTCTCAGCTTCGGCGCGGGCTTCCGCCTCTTTGACGGCGGGCTTCGCGTCGAAGCCGCGAAGCAGTTCCAGCGCCTTGGCGAGATTGCTCACGTACAGCTTGCGGAACGTCTTGCGCACGCCGTCGGCGATGCCGCAGTCGAAATACGGGATGCTCTGACCGCCGTGCTGATCGTTCTGATTGCTCTGGATGGCGATGGCCGCCAGCGCCGCGTAGCTCATCACATCCTGCGGCTCGCGCAGGAACCCGTGCCCCGTCGAAAAACCTCCCTTGAACAGCTTGCGGATGTCGATCTGGCAGCAGGTCAGCGTGCCCATGTTGAGGAAGTCCATGTCGTGGATGTGGATGTCGCCCTCGTCGTGCGCCCTGGCGTGGGCGGGATGGATCACGTGCGTCTTGCAGAACTCGCGCGACACGGCGCTGCCGTATTCCAGCATCGTGCCCATGGCCGTGTTGCCGTTGATGTTGGCGTTTTCGCGCTTCACGTCGGCGGTCTTGGCGTCGGCAAACGTGATCTCCTCGATGGCTTTCATGAGGCGGGTGTGGGAGTCGCGCACGCGCGTGCGTTCGTTGCGGTAGGTGATGTAGGCCTCGCTGGTGCGGGCGTGCCCGTTCTCGATCAGCACCTTTACCACCATGTCCTGCACGTCTTCGACGCTGGGCGAGACGGATGCGTACTTTTCGTTGAGGCGGCGCACGACCTGCGACGTCAGCCCCTCGGCGATGCGGTAGTCGGCGCCCGTGCCCTCCTTCTCCGCCACGGCGGACGCGGCGAGGAAAATAGCGCGGGTGATGCGGTCTTCGTTAAAGGGGGCCAGACGGCCGTCCCTCTTTTTGATGGTCTCGATCAATTGAAAGGCCTCTCTTTCTTCATGTGCTGTCGGGATGTCGCGTCCTCAACGGGCGGAGCTGCCTCAGAAGGGCTTAGCCGTCATCATACACCATAAAAAGCGTCTCGTAAAGAGGGTGACGCTAAATATGTGGATGTATTGAATTTTAACGCGCTAGATATAGTGATACAGCGGCCGGGGGATGCCTGCGAAGCGCCTCGCCCCGGGCATTCCGCTGCAGCGGTTCAGCGGACTTCCGTCCCCTTTCTTTCCAGCGCTTCGTTGCGGAAATAGAGCAGCATGTCGATCGAGACCATCGCCACGTTTACGATGTAAAGAGCGAGCACGCTCCAGTGCGTGGTGTCCAGCAGGCATTTGCCGATGCCGGCCAGATAACCGACGATGATGACAACGAGAAAAAGCAGGCTTTTGCCCTTGCTGCTGCGCGAGGTCCACGATTTGTAGATGGAAATGGGCCAGGCTGCGCCGAAACAGATCAGCATGGTGATTTCGAGAAGCGATTTCAAAAACATGATTTCAGTCATTTCCTTTCTCTGATTCATTTTTTTCGAGAGGACAGTCCTGCATCCAGCGCTGCGGATCCTCCGGCGCGAAGCCGTGACGGAAGCCGGGGCGCGCGGCGCCGCGCTCGACGAACGCCTGCAGCGCCGGTCGGAACTTGGGATGCGCGCAGTTTTCGATCAGCGCGCGGGCGCGCTCGTAGGCCGTAAGGCCGCGCAGGTCGGCGCAGCCCTGTTCGGTGATGATCACGTGAGGGTCGTGCTCCGTATGGTCGACGTGCGCTACGTGCGGGACGATGCAGGAGATCGTTCCGTTCTTCGCCGTCGACGGCGTGGTGAACACCGAGAGCGCGGCGTTGCGCGCGAAGTCTCCCGAGCCGCCGAGGCCGTTGACGATCTGGCAGCCGCCGATGTGCGTGGAGTTGACGTTGCCCTCGAGATCGACTTCCAGCGCCGTGTTGACAGCGATGACGCCGAGACGGCGGATCACTTCCGGCGAGTTGCTGATCTCCACGGGGCGCAGGATGATCTTGTATTTGTACATTTCCAGACTCTTGTAAAAGGCGTCGATGCGCTCGGGCGAGATGGTCAGCGCCGTTCCCGAGGCGAACGAGACTCGCTCCGTCTCGATCAGGTCGAGCACGGAGTCCTGCAGCACCTCCGAGTAGATGGAAAGGTTGCGGAAATGAGACTTCTGCAGGCCGCCCAGCACGGCGTTGGCCATGTTGCCGACGCCCGACTGGATCGGCGGCAGCTTGCGCGGCAGGCGGCCGCACTCCACTTCGTTCTCGAGGAAGGCGACCAGATAGTCGGCCATGATCTGGGAGCGCGCATCGGTCTGCGCCAGATGGCGCGTCGAGTCGGGGATGTCGGTGACGACCACGGCGGCGATTTTGTCGGGACGGCAGCGGATGTAGGGCATACCGACGCGGTTGTTGGCGCGCACGATCGGGATCGGCTCGGTCTCCTTCATGCGGCGCGGGCTGTACACGTCGTGCATGCCTTCCAGCTTGACGGGCTGGGCCGTGTTGACCTCGACGATCACCTTCTCGGCGTACTCCGCCAGCACGTTGGAACAGCCCACCGACGTGCTGGGAATGATGTTGCCTTCGTCGTCGATGCCGATCGCTTCGATGATGGCGATGTCGATTTTGCCGAAGTAGCCGTTTTTGATCCAGAAGGGCACCTGGCTGAGGTGCATGTCCACATAGGCGAGGCGGTCGTCGTTGGCCAGATCGCGCACGCTCTGGTTGGTCTGGTAGGGATAACGCCGTTCAAGCACGCCGGCGCGCGCCAGCCGCCCGTCGAGCTCTTCGCCGACGGAAGCGCCGGTGATCAGCTTGATGCGGATCTTCTCGCCGCGTTCGGCACGGCGGGCCAGCGCCATGGGAACGGCCTTGGGATACCCGGCCATGGTGAAGCCGCTTGTGCCGACGGTCATGCCGTCTTTGATCAGCCCGGCGGCCTGCGCCGCCGACATGGTCTTGGCCTCTGCTTCGTGATTGCTGATGCGGTTATACATGTTTTTTCCTTCCTTTCGTTGCGGCGGCGGTCTACGCGAAAAAAATTCTTCCGGCACTCAATGCCGGAAGAACGCACGCCGCCCGGACCTCGGTCGAAAAGAAAGGCCTGAAGCAGCACACACGTTCCGTCGCTCGCGAAAACTTTTTTGTGCTCAGCGCGGCAAGTCTTCTGGCTCAAGCCCATGGAGCCTTCTCCGCCTTCCCATGAGCGCGAAGCTCACAGTGGCGCGTGGAGAAGCGGGGCTTTTACAGCGGCGGGACCGCTCGGGATTCTCACCCGATTCCTTTTTGATCAAGACGCGGCGTCTCGAACCGTGCTGATTATTCTATTGTGGTTCCGACACGAATTATAGCATAAATCTCTCTCCGGCCCATCATCGGTCGGCAAGAAAAGCAGCCGGCTCTTTTCGCTGCGATCGTGATCGGCCTGCAAGCGCAGCTCAAAAGAATCGTTTATAATGGTTTATCGCAAACTCAGGCGGCATTCGTCCTTCAGCCGCGACGCATGAGGGTTCGATCGTTCCGCCTCTTGTGCGGCACAATCTCTGACGCGAAACGGGAGCTGAAAAATGAAGATCAAGATCATGAATAAGAATTTGCGGACGCCGGCAGGGATTGCGGCGATCATGCTGCTTCTTGGCGTCTGCGGGGCGTGGAAAGCGGCGCGCCGCGGCGCGCCTCAAGCGGCTGAGCCATTGCCGGCATACGCGCAATGCATGAAAACCGCAGGCGGTGTCGCCGCGGAAATGCTCCTGCCCGGCTACTGGGTCGGCAGCAGCCCGCAGCCGCTGGATTCTGTGCTGATGAGTCCGGAAAAAATAAGGGCGTTCAACGCGGCGAATAAAAACATCCTGAGGACGGAATCGGGAAGCGCTCTGGCGCTGACCGACATTGGAGACGAGCTCAGCGGCGCTTTTGTGAGAGAGATGGCCGGGGCAGTCTATCGGCCGAAACCGTCGGAAAACGTCTATCTGAACGGCGCGCCGGTGACGGAGGCGTACTGGGCCGAACGGGAGCTGAGCCTGCGCCTGAACGACATTCCGGAAAACGTTTCCGTCCGCTTCGGATATGCGGTCTTCTGGACGACGCTGCAGGCGTACCCCGTGCGGGATATCGTCAGCGAAAAGGATGACCTTTTTTTCAACAAAATGGTGCGTTCCAACTGCTATCCCTGTCAGCCGCTGGCGATTGCTCACGAAAGCGCGGACGGAGGCTGGTATTACGTTTTCGCGGACAGTTGCGGCGGCTGGATCGAGAAAAAGCACGTCGCCCTCTGCAAAAGCCGCGAAGAATGGCTCCGGCGCATGGAGCCGGAGTATTGCCTCGTCGTAACGGGAAGCGAACTGCGCCTGGACGACGATCCTTACTGCGAAGAACTCAGCGGCGCCAGATTTCCCATGGGTACGGCGCTGCCGCTCGTACGCCCTGACGAAGCGCCGGAATCCGTTCGCAGGCGGAGCGGATTCGGGTGTTATACGGTCAGAGTTCCTCTGCGCGGCGGCGACGGCTGGATCAGGGACGAATACGCCCTGGTTCCCGTTTCTGCGGACGTTCGCGCGGGGCGGCTCGAATTCACGGCGGCAGACGTGCTGCGGCAGATGTTCAAACTGCTGGGGCGCCGTTATGGCTGGGGCGGAGACGGGCATGCCAACGACTGCTCCGGCGTTCTGCGGGACGTTTTTTCCTGCTTCGGCGTCGTCCTGCCGCGAACTTCCGCCCAACAGGCCAAAGCGAGCGGAGCGGCGGCCGTCGATCTTTCCGGTCTGACCGACGGAGCCAAGCTCGACGTGCTGAAAAAAGCGCGCGCCGGTTCCCTGCTCTTCTTTCCCGGCCATGCCATGCTGTATTTGGGAACTGTTAAGGGAAAACCTTACGTCATAAGCGCAGTTTCTTCTTTCAGCGAAGACCGGCGGATTCTGCTTGCCGCGAATACCGTTACCGTCAACAGTCTGACGGAAACGTACCGAAAGGACGGAGAATCATGGCTGTCTCATCTGGCGACCCTTATCTGCTTTGATTAGGAAAAAACGGTATGGCACGGCAATCTCCGGCTCTTTTCAAAGCGGCGGACGCTTTTCTCGTTTTCGCCCTGCTGGCCGCCCTGAGCGCGACGGTCATGCGGGGTTTCCACGGCAGCGTCTACTATCTGTTCTCCCGTTACTGCCTGTTGTGGATCGAGTTTTTTGTTCCGGCGGTCGTTTTTCTGAGAAATAAGGGCTTGGGCGGATCAGGCGCTTTCGCCCTCTTTCCCTTCTGGTTCGCTCTGTGCTGTCTGTATCATGGCGTCTCTCTGACCGTCGTGGGAGAAGCCCAGGCGGCTCTCATACATCTGACGTCCGTCGCTCTGATCGCATTCCCTTTTGCCGAACTGACGGGGGACGGACGGAGGCGGAAGATACTGGACGCCATTCTGTTGGCTGGATTGCTCGTCTTTGCTCTCATGCTTCTGGGCGCCTTTTACGGCGTTTTTAAGGGCGTTTGCTTCTCGCTTTGGCATGGCAGGCTGCGTTTCGGCGTGGCATACAGCGCGACCGGCCGCCTGGAACTCAGGGTTTTGCTGTGGCACCAGTATGGCACGGCGTTTCTGGCCATGATCTGCTGCCTGCTGGTCCCCTACCTGCTCGCGAGCCGCCCCCGACGGAGTTTTTTCTATGTTCCCGCCGCCGTTCTCGAACTGATCTTTTTGGCCGCAGTGGCGCTGGGAGCGTCCCGCAACGCGATGTTGACGCTGATGGCGAGTTTCGCCTGCATCGCGGCGGTTGGGATCGGCCGTTCTCCGCTGCCTGCGCGGACGAAAAAATTTGTCGCTGCCGCCGTCTGCGTCCTGCTGCTTCTCCTTGGCGCTTTTTCGATGAACTTCATCTACCGCAACGTAACGCATTCCATCCGCACGATCTGGTACGGTCTTACCACGCTGACAAACCGGATCGAGATCTGGGGCGCCGTGCCGAAAATGCTGCGCGACCGCCCGGAGGCGCTTCTTTGGGGACTTCCCTACACCAAATTGATGTCCGTCCTCAATGAGTACATTCCGCTTGAAGATAATATTGCCCACATGCACAGCGGCTATGTGCATACGCTGTGCGGCATGGGCGTTCCGGGAGGGGGGCTTGCCCTGGCGTACACCGTTCTTTTCTTCCGTGATTTTTTTGCCCTGTTCCGGGGCAGGCCGGAACGCGGGATCTCTGCGGCCGATCAGCTGCTTGCCGTCGTTCCCTTCTCCATTTGGTGCGTTAATCTGCTGGAGCCGGAGCTTTTTCTGCCGGGCAGCAGCATGCTTTCTCTCAACGTCCTCTTTGCGCTGTTTTGCGGTTATCTGCGCTGCAAAGCGCGGGGGAACCGATCATAAAACAACAAAAGTCTCCGGGGCATTCGTCCCCGGAGACTTTTGCTATTCGTATTCTGCGAGAAAGCTCGCTTGTTTTCCAGGCCCGTTGCCGGCGCGGCAGCGGAAAACTGTCTACCGTCCCGCCTGGAACAGTTCGTGCTCCATTACGTCGATGATTTCTTTGGCGGCCTGCGTGGGCGGCAGTTTGCCGGCGGTGACTTCCGCTTCGATGCGCAGTTTGGCGGCGGCGATGGCCTGGTTGGCGTTGACGAGGTTTTTCAGATGTTCCTGAGCCATGTCGTTGACCCATTTGAGCACTTGCTCTTTGCGCCGCTTTTCGAAGACGCCGTTGCCGCAGAATATAATTTGATTTTTACACGTTAATATCTTTTTTCTGATGAGTACATACAATTATTCCGGAGCACGGGACAGAGGCCCTTCATCCGTGCTCCGGCAGCACGCAAAAACGATCGTCTGCCTGCTGTTAAGATAAAAAAACGGGGCGCCCGAAACGGAAATCTTATTTCCGTTTCGGGCGCCCCGATCTGTTCATTTCATGTAAAACTTTGACCCGGATGTGCGGCTTTTGTCTCTTTTCCCACATGGAACAGCTCGCGATCCATCACATCGATGATCTCCTTTGTGGCTTGAGTGGGGAGAGTTTGCCGCCGGCCACGTCGGTTTCGATGCGTTTCCTGGCGGCGGCGATCGTGGCGTTCTCGTCGATGAGGCGGTGCAGGTGACGGGATTGACGATCGAGCGGGGCATTATGACGAACACAAAAGCCTAAAAGCCTCTGCGGTAAAAAGGAGGCCGCATCATACGGCCCGCTCCTTTGTATAGGGGAATATATGGTTATTAGTGCATGTCTCCCAGCGCCGCGAGTACCTCGGCTGAGCAGTGAATACCCTTGAAGTAGCATTCCAGTTTCAGGTTCTCGTCCGGTGTATGGTTGTTTTCGTCCGCATTGCCGTAAGGCATCGTTACCGCGGGAAGTCCGGCGATCTTCGTGAAAAGATACTCGGGCAGTGTTCCGCCGATGCGCGGCATTACGTAAGGCTCGCAGTCATACGCTCTGCCAACAGCTTCAACAACGGCCTTGCAGACAGGCAGCTCGCTGCTTGTCGCAGACGGTGGAATCCCTCCTTTGAACAGGCGCACGTCCGCATCAGGACGAAGTCTTTTGATATGGTCTGCAACAAGCTCAACAATGTGTTCTGGGTCCTGCGAACCAACAAGGCGAATATCGAACCGGGCGGTCGCGCTTCCGGGGATGATCGTTTTGAATCCGGCTCCCATGTGCCCGCTGTGCATCCCGTTGATGTTGAAAGTGGGACGATACATCAGGTTGGTATAGAATTCGCGTTTGTTCAAGGTGATCTCTTTCACGCCAAAGATGCGCGCCGTCTCAACAGGATCGTATTCCAGCTTGTCAATCTGCGCTAGTTCGTACTCCGTCGGCTCGGGTAGGGCGTCGTAAAACCCAGGAACCGTGCAACGGCCATCTTTGTCGACCAGCTGATTCATTAGCTTCACCAGCTCCCAGGCGGCATTGGGAATCAAGTTGCCCTTATTGCCGGAGTGGTTGTCCATTGTGCTTGTTTTCAGCGTCACTTCCATTTTGGCGACGCCGCGAACGCCGAAGAACATATTGGGCTTGCCGCTGGCGTGCATTCCGCCGTCGGCGGTGTAACATATATCAGCCTTGAGAAGTTCTTTATGCGCCGGCACAAAAGCCTTCAGATGCTCGCTGCCCGCCTCTTCCTCGCCTTCAAAGAGGAACTTGACGTTGACGGGCACGTCTGCTTCCGTTTCCTGATATGCCTTGATCGCAAGGATATGAGCAAGCAGCTGGCCTTTGTTGTCCGCCACGCCGCGCGCCCAGATGCGTCCGTCGCGAATGTCAGGTTCAAACGGCGGCGTTTGCCAGGCGCTAAGCGGTTCGACAGGCTGCACGTCATAATGGCCGTAGAAAAGGATTGTTTTCTTTCCCGGAGTAGGGCATTTCAGTTCGCCGAAGACAATCGGGCTGTGCCCTTCCATACGGAATATCTGCAGCTCGGCGTTGATTGAACGTAGTAGGCCGCACAGATATTCGCACGACTGTTCGATTCCCTCGCCCGTTGTTGAGATGCTTGGAAGGCGCACAAAATCAAGACACACGTTCAAATCAGCCTGTTCGTTTTTGGTAATCTGCGCATGGATTTTTTCAAGCGTTGAGGTGTCCATAAAAAAGCCCCCTTCTGCCTACTGGTACGAGATTATCTGCGCAAAAGCGATGATCGCCGTTGCGACGACGATCCAGAGGACGAACAGTTTCCACATGAACTTCATCCACTTGCCGTAGCCGATCCCTGCCGCGGCGATGAAACCCGTCAGCGACGAAACGTGCGGCAGCACGTAGTTGGAGATGCCGTCGCCGAACTTGTACGCCAGCACGGCCGTCTGCCGCGTCACGCCGGCGATGTCGGCTAGCGGCGTAAATACAGGCATGACCAGCGCCGCCTGCCCCAAGCCGGATGGCACAAACACGTTGATAATAAGATTCATCCAGAACAGCACAGGCGCCTTGAATACCGTCGGGACTTTATTGAGCGCGACTCCCATTGAGTGTACGACAGTATCGAGAATCTTTGCTTCGTTGAGGATCAGCGACACTGCCGCGCCGAGACCGATGATCATTGCCGCAGCGCATGCGCCGTTGCACCCCTTGGAGAATTTCTTGGCGATTTCGCTTGGCGAAAAGCCATAGACAATGCCCGAGACAACTCCCATCCAAGCGAAGACGATGCTGGCTTCGGTCAGGTTCCACTGATACTCCATCGCGCCGAAGACCATGGTCGCGATACCAAGCACGAAAATAGCGAGCACGTACTTATGACGCGGGTTATTTTCCACATGAGAAGGATCAAGATCGAGCTTGATAATGTCGGGGTCGTTGTACACAGGGCTGAGTTCGGGATGCTTTTTCGTCTTCTCCGCATAGCGCACAATAAAAAACACGCACATCACATAGAAGATCGCAAACGACACCCAGCGCAGCCACAAGCCGGAATAGACGGGCAGCTCGGCCAGCTGCTGGGCTGCGGCCGTCTGAATAGAATACGGGCCGGAGATAAAGCCGATCGCGATGCCCAGCAGAATGATCGAAACGCCGACGATGGCGTCGTAGCCCAGCGACATCGCCAGCATAACGCCGATAGGTGCGAAGCTCACAAATCGAATCGGTTCGTTTGTCAGACCGATAAGCGCGAAAAGAAACATGATAACAGGGATAAACAGTTTCCCCTTATCGCCAAAACGCAATGACATTTTACTGCAATAGGCGTTGAACATGCCCGTGGCGAGGACGATCTCCAGCGCGCCGCCGATGATGATCAGGGGCAGGATCAACGCAGACTGTCTGATACAGGCTTTTACGATGTAATTGGGAATTAGCCACGGACCGATCTGCTTGCCCTGTACGTGCTTAAACGAATCAAGAACGACTTTCGTCAATCCGCTATCCGTCTTCACACGATCGTATGAGCCGGCTGGGAGCAGATACGTCAGCAGACACGTAAACGTCAGCGCGATCACGAGAATTACAAACGTGTGCGGCATCTTGAAGGAAAACTTTTTTGTCTCGGAATTCATCGTTACCACCCGTCTTTCTTCAAAGTCGGCGGCCGGTCGGAGCCGCCGTTTTTTCAACATGTTCGAGCAGTCCTCCGTCGCGGACGATCTCCATGATGTTCGGGGAAAGCGGCGCGCATTCATACCGTTCGCCCGTGGTAGCGTTGACGACGGCGCCTTCTTCAAAGCGGATCTCCAGCTCGTCACCGTCCCTGATTTTCCCCGCTTCAGGACAAATTATGGCCGGAAGTCCAATATTGATGCAGTTGCGATAAAAAATACGTGCGAAAAATTCCGCCACGACGGCCGCAACCCCGATGCCCTTCAGCGCGATGGGGGCCGTCTCGCGGCTAGACCCCGAGCCGAAGTTTTTTCCCGCCGCGACAATATCGCCGGCTTTCATCTTTCTGGGGAAATCAGGGTCGGCCCCCTCCAACGCGTGCGCGGCGATCACGTCATTGCCGTGCGCCATGTACTGCGCGGGCGAGATCAGATCGGTGTTGATGTCATCGCCGAACTTGTGGACACGGCCGCGGAGAACTGACTGCATTTTTATCATCCCTCCTGCAGGAGCTCGCGGCAGTCTGTCAGGCGGCCGCGCAGAGCCGAAGCCGCCGCGGTCGCCGGCGACGCCAGATAGACGCAAGCGTCGCGGCTGCCCATACGCCCCCGAAAATTTCGGTTTGTCGACGAAACACAGTTTTCACCTGCCGCCAGCAGTCCCGAATGAACGCCCGCGCAAGCGCCGCACGTCGGCGGCAATATCGTCGCGCCGGCATCGGCCAGATCCCCCAGGATCCCTTGCCGGTCTGCCTCGCTCCAGATCCTTTTTGAAGCCGGCGAAACAAGCAGACGGCAACCGGAAGCGATCTTCCTGCCGCGCAACAGCTTCACCGCAGCCTTTAGATCGTGCAGCCGCCCGCCCGTGCACGAGCCGATGTACGCGCACTGAATCGGCACGCCTGCCACTTCGGAAACGCTTTTTACGCGATCAACGCCGTGCGGGCAGGCCACCTGAGGGACAAGCGCCTCCGCGTCGTATGACAGGACTTTTTCATAATCCGCGTTCGCGTCGGGCCGCAGCGGTTCAAAACCTCTTTCGCAGCCATGAGCGGCAAGATAAAGCCGTGTCGTCTCGTCAGCCGCGAAGATCCCCGCTTTCGCCCCCGCCTCGACCGACATGTTGGACATGCACAGCCGTTCGTCCATCGGCAGCGCGTCGGCCGTGCTGCCGGCAAATTCCAGCGCCATATAAGTCGCTCCGGCATGGCCGATGTCGCCGATCACTTTCAGGATCATATCCTTCGCCATCACGCCCCGCTGCAGCTTACCGTTCCAAAGCACGAGGATGACGCGCGGTACGCGGAGCCAAATTTGTCCCGTTGCCAGCACCGCGGCCATTTCCGTGGAGCCGATGCCCGTTCCCAAACAGCCGAACGCGCCGGAACTGCACGTGTGAGAATCCGTCCCGACGACAAGCGTCCCCGGAAAATCGTACCCCTTTTCGGCGAGGATCTGGTGGCACGGACCTTCGCCCTCATAATAGTTTTCGACGCCGTGCTCACGCGCCCACTTTCGAGTCAGTGCAATGACGTCTGCCTGCGCAACAGTGCCGGCCGGAAAATAGTGATCAGCAACGATCACCGCTTTACGGCGATCCCAGATTTTTCCTCCCAGACGCTCAAAAGTGTCAGCAAAGACCTTTGGACCGAGCATGTCATGTGCCATTGCGCAATCGACGCTGGCCGTGACAATCTGATCGGCCGACACACGCTCCTGCCCTGCCGCGCGGGCAATGATCTTTTCTGTTAAATTCATGCTCACCGCCTCCTCTCGTTCAATTTTTTTGGATTATAGCGGCCTTGCTGACTTAAGTGAAATATATTTACAATATGAAGATCATAAGTTATACTTATTCCTGTAAAGGGGGGCGCTTATGCACGATTCGGAACAGAAGCTTCGTCTTGAATTTCGCGACGTGGAGTATGTTGAGTGCATCGCACGGCATCAGAATTTTTCTCTGGCGGCAGAAGAACTGCATATTTCTCAGCCAGCGCTGAGCATCTATGTCAAAAATCTGGAACGGCGGCTAAAGATATCTCTTTTCAAGCGCGTCGGCAAAAAAACGCAGTTCACATATCCTGGGCGGTGCTTTTTGGAGCAGGGACGGCAGATTTTGCAGATCCGTGACAACCTCAGCCGCCGGCTGAGCGACATCCGCCGTAACGAAGAAGGCCTGCTGAGGATCGGTGTCACGTCGGCGCGAGGCATTTTCTTTCTGCCGCTGATGTTGAGAGAATTTCAGGAAAAATATCCCAAAGTCCGTGTCGAATATCGAGAGGCTCACACGCAGCAGATGGAAAAACTGCTTCTCGGAAATGAACTGGACATCGGATTTTTCAGCTTGGTCAACAGACGTGACAGCCTCGATTATCACGAGATCAGAAAGGACCCCGCCGTTCTGTGCGCCTCAAACGAGCTGGCGGAGTCGCTTGCCCCCGTTGAGAAAGACAGTTTCCCGTTTCCCTGGATCGAGTTGAGACGGCTGAACGATACGCCGTTTATTCGCAATTTTCCGGAACAATACACCGAGCAGTTCACACCGCTGATCTTCAAATATTTCGGCATTGAACCGCCGATCGCCGCTCGCATCGAAAACCAGCTCACCGCGATCAATTTGTCGTCATATGGCTATGGCGTTCATATTACGACACTATATACTATTTATAATGTTTTACTATCGCGTTCTCCGGCAATCTTGTCTTTCGGGGATCATCCCGGTCAGTTCGACCAGAAATTCGTTGCCGCGACGGCAAAAGAAGCCTACCGTTCGACACTGATCGACGCGTTCATTCGTCTGGCGCGGGAAAAATTCGCCGGCTGAAGCGCTCCGCAGCAGGTATAAGATCGTAGAGCCGCGGGGTGAACGAGGCGGCAATAAAAAAAGCGGACCGTCCGGGCGGAAAATAACATTTCCGTTTCGGGCGGTCCGTTTTTGTTAAGCGAATCCCTGACTCTGCCGGAGGCAGAGACTTTCAGCTATGGGCCTCGCATTTGATTTTTCTCAGAGTTGAAGAAATAACCTCCTTGTCCAAAACAGGATATGGCCGACAACCGTACCCAACAAGACAAGGAGGAAAAACAAATGGTCGAAAAGGTTGCAGATAATTCAGCACACACGACACGGGAATGCAAATATCATGTAGTCTTTGCACCTAAGTTCAGACGCCGGATCATCTATGGCAAACTGAAAACGGAAATTGGAAAGATACTGAGAACATTGTGCGAAAGGAAAGGAGTAGAAATGCTGGAAGGCAGCTTGTGCCCCGATCACATCCACATGCTGCTGAAAATACCGCCCAAATACAGCATCTCGCAAGTAATGGGATACCTGAAAGGCAAGAGTTCACTGATAATCTTCGATCGATTTGCGAATCTGAAGTACAAATACGGCAGCCGAAAATTCTGGCGCCGAGGGTATTAGGTCATCACAGCAGG
>Ga0129314_1000312_pt1 | contig 55509 bp, 33 predicted proteins | sample O1111metagenome_FD_94431 | JGI IMG/M metagenome (GOLD analysis project Ga0129314, IMG submission 94431) | Orangutan individual fecal microbial communities from fecal samples from Wisconsin, USA - O1111 metagenome | ecosystem: Host-associated > Mammals > Digestive system > Large intestine > Fecal... | reverse complement strand
TTGAAGACAGGGAGAAAAAATTACCGGAAGGACACCCCGTGACCCTTGAGGTCTATACTCCCCGGGGGCAATTTTACCAAAGGCAGGTGAAGAGCGACGGCCTGAACGGGTTCTACACTTTCACCGTGCCGACAGATCCGGCTGCAGAGACCGGTGTCTGGCAGGGACAGGTAAAAGTGGGCGGTACCACTTTCCATAAGTCGCTTCGCATAGAAACCATCAAACCCAACCGGTTAAGGGTGCGTTTGGATACCGACTCCATTATTGATGCGTCAAATGGCGTTATCTCGGGTACACTTACATCACAATGGCTGCACGGCGCACCTGCTTCGAACCTGAAAGCAGATGTAGACCTGACGCTCTATGCATCTGATAACCCGTTCAAAGGATATGTCGGCTATTCGTTCAATAATCCGATAGTGAAATTCGAAACAAGTAAGACGAAAATATTCGAGGGAGTACTCAATGCTTCCGGTGTGGCGGGAGTCAATGCCAAAGTCCCTGTGGCCGAAAATGCACCGGGAATGTTGCGCGGGAATATCCTTTCACGCGTGTACGAAACCGGTGGGGATATGAGTTTTTATGCCCAGACGGTCTTTTATTCGCCTTATAAAAGGTATGTAGGGGTAAAAGCACCTAACTTGCGTCCCGGCCAGTTCCTGGAGACCGACAGCCCGGTCCCGTTCGATGTGGTTACGGTAGATGCTTATGGCAAGGCTGTTTCGGGAACTGTGGAATATACGGTTTATAAACTCAACTGGAGCTGGTGGTGGGACAGTACGCAGGAAGATCTGGGGTCTTACGTGAACAATACTGCCGCCAACATCGTGGCAAACGGAGATGTAACACTCACCAACGGAAAGGGTAAAATCGATTTTCAGGTGGATTATCCCGATTGGGGGCGCTACCTCCTTCTGGTGAAAGATAAAGAGGGTAAACATGCTACCGGGACGGTCTTTTATGTCGATTGGCCGTTATGGCGGGGACGCTCGGCCAAGAGTGACCCGGAAGGGCTGACCATGTTGGCATTCTCCACCGACAAACCGTCGTATGAAACCGGTGAGAAGGCAACGGTTATCATCCCGAAAAGTTCGGAAGGCCGCGTGCTCATCAGTATCGAAAACGGATCGGGAATCCTTCATCGGGAATGGGTGAAAACTTCCGGTGAGGAAGATACCAAATATGTGATAGAGGTCACTGAGAATATGGCGCCCAACTTCTATGTATTCGCCACCATGCTGCAACCACACGCGCAGACCGTGAACGACCTGCCTATCCGGATGTATGGTGTGGTGAATGTGGGTGTGGAGAACAAGAATAGTATTCTGGAGCCGGTTATCCGTATGCCGGATATGCTTAAACCTGAAAAAGAGTTTACCATCTCGGTATCGGAAAAAACAAAAAAACCGATGACCTATACCCTGGCTATTGTGGATGAAGGTTTGCTCGATCTGACCGCTTTCAAGACACCCAATGCGTGGAGCGAATTTTATGCGCGTGAAGCCCTTGGCGTACGAACATGGGATCTGTTCGACCGTGTACTGGGAGCAAATACCGGTATGATGGGACCGTTGTTGAGTATCGGCGGTGATGAAGCATTGAGGCCGTCGCGTGACAATGTGAACCGCTTTAAGCCGGTGGTGAAATTTATCGGGCCATTTGAATTGAAAGGTGGTGAGACAAAATCGCATACGATCCGGCTTCCGCAGTATATCGGGTCGGTACGAGTGATGGTGGTGGCCGGTGGAGACGGTGCTTATGGCAACGCCGAGAAAACCGTCGCAGTGAAAAACGACCTGATGACGCTTTCCACACTTCCACGCATCATGGGGCCGGACGAAGAAGTATGGCTCCCTGTCAATGTTTTTGCTATGGGGAATAGCGTGAAAAATGTGCAGGTTTCCATTCAGACAAAAGGTTTACTTAAACCAACGGACGGGACAACCAAAAATGTGTCGTTTGACAAGCCGGGTGATAAAATTATTTTCTTCAAACTTGTATCCGGCAGGGAGACCGGAGCTGAACAGGTGGAAATTAAAGCTACCGGCAATGGTATGTCATTCTCGGAGACCATTGATATCGCAGTCCGTAACCCGAATCCGCCTACCGTTATCACACAGGCAAAACTGATCGATCCGGGAGAATCGGTCACACTCGATATTCAAACCGAGGGAGTGGAACCTGATGATTGGGCTACCCTCGAACTCTCACGTCTGCCGAGTGTCAATTTCAGTCAGAATATGAATTACCTGCTCGAGTACCCGCACGGATGTACCGAACAGATCACGTCGCAGGCTTTCCCGTTGCTCTATATCGAGGAGTTCACGGTGCTGAGAGAGGATGAAAAGAAGCAGATGACTGCGAAAGTGAATGAGGTGATCAGGATGCTTTCATCACGGCAATTGGCCGATGGCGGATTTATGTATTGGTATGGAGATAGTTACGCATCGGAATGGGCAACTACTTATGCAGGGCATTTTCTGATTGAGGCGAAAAACAAGGGATACGAGGTGCCGGAAACCGTACTTTCACGATGGGCCCAGTTCCAGAGGAGGCTTGCGCAGAATTGGCTACCTACCAATCCCAACCGAACTTATTACTCCGTTTCTATGATCGAACTGCAACAGGCGTATCGCCTTTACACCCTGGTGCTGAACGGAACTACGGAGCTCGGTGCTATGAACCGTATGCGTGAACTGTCCGGTTTGTCGTTGCAGGCGCGTTGGCGGTTGGCTGCCGCGTATGCAATGGCAGGTAGAGTTGATGTTGCCAATTCGTTGGTCTTCAATCTGCCCGATGAGGTCTCAGCGTACAGCTTCAACAATGATACCTACGGAACATCGGCGAGGGACAGGGCGATGATCCTGGAAACATACCTGCTGCTTGACAATGTGGAAAAAGCGATGTCAATAGCCCCCTCAGTGGCAGAATCGTTATCTTCCAGTTATATCACTACCCAGACCGCCGCGTTCGGACTGGTGGCAATGGCTAAACTCGCCGGACAAGTCGGTTCGGGTAATATCGATGTCGACTGGACATTGAATGGCAGGAATATGGAGAATGTGAATACGCCGAAAGCGATCCATCAGGTAGATATAAATCCGGACAAAAAACTTTCGGTAAATCTTACCAATAAGGGAGAAGGTAAGCTCTATACACGCCTTTCGGCCAGGACAATTCCACAGGTCGGTACAGATCAGGAACCGACGCAAGGGCGGTTTAGGATGTCGGTAAGGTATGTCGATCTGAACGGCAACCCGTTGAATGTGGAATCGCTTCCGCAGGGAACGGAATTCACGGTAGTGGTAACCGTCCAGAACAGCGCCGAACAGGCCTTTACTGATCTGGCACTGACACAGGTGTTCCCGTCCGGTTGGGAGATTTTCAATGAACGGATGCTCGAAGCGGATGCGTCTGCTTCCGGCGGAGGATATAACTACCGCGATATTCGCGACGACCGCGTACTGACCTATTTTAACCTTGGTGCAGGACAGACGAAGACATTCCGCGTGCGGTTGCAGGCAGCATACCGGGGTAATTATTATCTGCCGGCTGTATCGTGCCAGGCAATGTATGCACCGCAGGAAGAGGCAAGAAACAGAGGTGCGTGGGTGAAGGTTGTAGAATAAGTAGATCGGATGTATGCAACTAAATCGTTCGACTGACGATGTTTTGTGACCCATTTTTGCTCTCGATCGCTAAAAGAGTAGAAGTCGCTTGGCTAACTACTCTTTTAACGCTCTTCTTGAGCTATGGGTCCCCACAAAGCATCTAAAGGTCTTCGCTTTAGTTGCACATACTATATGGGACAGAGAGTGAGATGGTAAAGCATGCTGATAAGAAGATAGGGAGGCGTATAGTGTCTTACGGGAAAACGTTATTAAAACGGTTTCGAGCGATGGGCATACGAAAAAAAACTGCTTTATTTGTCCTTGCTTTCCTCTTAGTCTGGTATCTCTTTTCTTTGCCCGGTACCTTGTTCGACCAGCCGTACAGTACGTTGGTTTCTGACCGGAGCGGTGAACTGTTGGGCGCCCGCATTGCATCCGACGGGCAATGGCGGTTCCCACCGGCCGACAGTGTCCCCGGGAAATATGAAATCTGTCTTATACAGTTTGAGGACAGGTATTTTCGTTATCATCCGGGCTTAAACCCTTTGTCGCTTGGCAGAGCGATGATACAGAATGTGAAAGCGGGTAGGGTAGTGAGTGGCGGAAGCACCATCACCATGCAGACCGTCCGGCTGATGCGCCAGAATAAACGTACCTATCTTGAGAAATTTATTGAAGTCATCCTTGCCACCCGGCTTGAATTATCATACTCAAAAAAGCAAATTCTGGCCTTGTATGCTTCCCATGCGCCGATGGGAGGAAACGTGGTGGGTATCGGTGCTGCGTCGTGGCGCTATTTCGGACATAGCGCAGAGTCGCTGTCATGGGGAGAGGCGGCTGTACTGGCTGTATTACCCAATTCGCCCGCGATGATGCACTTCGGACGTGACCGGGAAGGGTTGTTGAAGAAGCGTAACCGCCTTTTGCAACAATTGCTCGATAACAATATCATTGAACAAACAGATTATGAACTGGCTGTGTCAGAACCGTTACCCGATCATCCACATCCGTTGCCCCAGATCGCCCCTCACCTGGTGACACAAGCCTTTTTACGGAATCCCGGAAACCATATCCAATCTACGGTTGACAAACATCTACAAATGCGTGCTGAGGAGATACTGGATCGTTGGAATACCGAATTCTCGCAAAACGGTATCTTTAACCTTGCCGCATTGATTGTCGACCTGGAGACGAACGACGTACTTTCCTATAATGGTAACGTGGGATTCGGAGCCAATGTTTATGGTAGCCAGGTAGATATTATTCAATCGCCCCGAAGTACAGGTAGTATATTGAAACCGTTTCTCTACTGTGCCATGTTGCAGGAGGGTGTATTGCTGCCCACAGAGCTGCTTCCCGATGTTCCCATCAATATAAACGGCTTTGCGCCTAAGAATTTCAGCCTTGCATATGACGGTGCGGTACATGCCGATGAGGCACTGGCACGTTCGTTGAATGTCCCTTCAGTGGTTTCATTAAGGAAGTACGGTGTGCCGAAATTCTACGATCTTTTAAAAAAGGTAGGGATGACCACCCTCAACCGGCCGGCCGATCATTACGGGCTTTCCCTGATCCTCGGTGGGACAGAGGGTACGTTATGGGATATTGCCAATGCGTATGCCGGGATGGCGCATGCCGTGACGGATTATAACCGCGACGGAACATACTACGAGCGGGAGAATTTCAGGTTGCTGCATGATCATCACCCTGCAGAACGGAACTATTTTGTTAAGCCAGATGGGCAAAGTTCGAACTTGTTCGAGAACTTTGCCATGGCGAAAAATAGTGCGCTAAGATCGAAACAGGGTGAATCACCAGTGTTCAACGCCGGGGCCGCATGGCTTACGTTACAGGCGCTGACCAACGTGAACCGCCCGGAAGAGCTGAACTGGGACTTTGTACCCTCTGTCCGGAGAGTGGCATGGAAAACAGGTACAAGTTACGGATTCCGCGATGCGTGGTCGGTAGGTGTAACACCCAAATATCTCGTTGCCGTATGGACAGGTAATGCAAGCGGTGAAGGCCGTCCGGGACTCACAGGGGCACGTACGTCGGCGCAGGTGATGTTCGACCTGTTCAACATTCTGCCTGCCACAGGATGGTTTGAAACGCCTTATGGAGAGTTGGCTGAAGCGGCTGTATGTCGTGAAAGCGGGCAGTTGAAGGGAATGTATTGTCCCGAAAGCTCCATTGATACCCTGCTGATTCCGTCAAGGGGATTGCAGGGAGCGGTCTGCAGTTATCACAGGCGGGTCCATCTGTCGGACGACGGACAATACCGGGTATATGAACAATGTGCAGGTGACAGGGGTATCCGGTCCGTTTCATGGTTCCAGTTGCCGCCGTCATGGGAATGGTACTACAAGCAGCAGCATCCGGGTTACCGCTCGCTCCCCCCTTTCTCTCCCGAATGTGTTTCCGGAAACCTGTCCGACGCGGTGATGCAGTTTATCTATCCCTATCCGGGAGCAATTCTCAGAATAACCAAACAATTGGATGGTTCACGGGGAAAAGCCGTTTTCGAACTGGCACACCGGAATCCCTCCACACGTGTTTTCTGGCATCTCGGTACAGATTATCTGGGAGAAACATCCAATATTCATCAAATGGAACTCTCTCCCGATCCGGGTGAACATACCCTTACCGTTGTCGATGAAAATGGGATATCGTTATCAATACGGTTTGAAGTCGAGTGAATGTAGAAATCTGTAACCGCCATTGCATAAAACCCGTGTTAGCAGGTCATTGTTTTCTTTTTGTCTTGATTAAGCCAGTCTTCGTTTCGTACAACAATTTCATCATCTTCGATTTGTATTTATTACAAAACAAATGTACTTTTGCCGTGTAATCCAGTGATAAAGATATGTTTTAGGGAAAAATCAATAAGTTCATTGCGTAATGGACTGAAAACAAACGCTACAAGCTTCTTTGGGTATACAGCACGAGCCAAGTTGGGAAAACAACTCTGAAGTCAGAATCTATTTATTCTCAAAAGAAATATGAATAACAAGATAGTCAAGGCCCATATTGCATTGTTTGCAGCAGCAAGTATGTGGGGACTTATGTCGCCGGTTGGTAAAATGGCGATGAATGCAGGTATTACAAGCTTGTCATTGACATCCATGCGCATGATGGGAGCTGCGCTTTGTTTCTGGATAGCTTCATTGTTTGCCCCCAAAGAGAAAGTCAGTAAGCGGGATTTTCTGTTATTGTTCTTTGCCGGATTATTAGGTATCGTTTTTAATCAAGGCATGTTCATCTTTGGATTATCCCTTACATCGCCGATAGATGCGACGATCATCACTACCTCCGTACCGATCATCACGTTGATATTGGGGCTCCTGTTCCTGAAGGAACCGGTGATACCGATGAAGATCCTCGGTGTGATAACAGGGGCTGTCGGCGCACTGGTTCTTATTTTAAGTAATTATAATAATGCTGGAATTTCCGGCAATATCTGGGGTGATATTTTGTGCTTATTCGCTCAAATCAGTTTTGCCTGCTATCTGACCTTTTTTAGAGGCTTGATATCACGCTATCATGTTTTCACGCTGATGAAGTGGATGTTTACGTATGCTTCCATATGCTTCATTCCTTTTTCATTTCATGATTTATCAGAAATGATATCTTTATCTTTCCCTATCGGTGTTTGGTTAGAAGTCGGATATGTCGTTCTATTCGGAACTTTTTTTGCGTATGTACTGATATTGGTGGGTCAAAAAACGCTTCATCCAACTGTTGTAAGTATGTATAATTACGCACAACCTGTGGTTGGTACGATTGCTTCTGTTTTTATTGGGATAGGAACATTCGGATGGATAAAAGGGGTTGCCTCCGTATTGATATTTGCGGGTGTATATATTGTAACACAAACGAAATCGCGGGTTAGGATAAAAAGTAATAGTTAATGCTAATCAGTACAATTTCTATGGGACGTATCTTAATTTTCTTAAATCATCATCCTCTCTTATCAAATGTGTTTTCCCATTTGAAAGCAGATAAACCGGATCACAAACTTTCTGGATACGTCGATACATATGGTCGGTAAGTAAAAAGCCTTTTTTGCCGGCTTCTGAGATGATGATGTTTTCTATTATATCATTATGTACGGGACTGATATGGGTAAAAGGCTCATCGAGTAGTACAAACTGAGTGTCAGATTTTAAAACAACATATAATTCCACCAGACGGTGCATGCCGCCTGAAAGATGGTCTATCTTCGCGTTTTCACGATCCTGGAATTCGGGAAAAAGTTGAGTGAATGCAGTGAAATCAACACGAAAATCCCGGAAAATCCGTTTTAAGGAGAGCCATTTTGGAATGAAATAATGCTGTGGAAGATAACGCATTAATTTGGGCTGTTTGTAAATATCAAAAAAATATACATCGTCGATGCTGACAGATTTTTCGCAGGCCAGTGTTCCGTAAACACCACGCATCAGGCATGATTTCCCACATCCATTCTGTCCGAGTAGACCCACAATATTTCCGGTTTCAATTTTCAGGTAAACGTCCGAAAGGATAAGCCTTTCATCAAATAGCAATCGGACGCTGCTTATTTCCAATATATGTTTCATCTCGTTATTTTATTTTACATCAAGATAGAGGAGCAAGAAAAATTTATCGAAGATTATAGGCCAAAATCATTAAAGCGAAGAATAAGAGCAGATCAAATACGAGAGAGAATATCCAAAGAGCTTTTTTAGAGAGGCCGAAATTGTAAAAGTAGAAGTATATCTGTTTCCTGTAATCATTTATAAGGTAAAATGAAGATCCCATTGTAAATATCTTGAACCAGAATAATGCAGGATACGCACCAATCCCGTTTTTCCATAAGAAGAAAGCACAAGCCAGATTAATAAAAAGGGATACCCAGATATAATATAGGTAAAAGGTAAATAGGAGCCGTATTTTTCGACTGACTTGCTGAATGATCTTCATAGATAATCTGTTTTTAGGATAAATGGCTTCATGTCAATGCAAATATGCTACCCGGACGTTGGTTTATTCGTTTATCTCAAAAATATCTTCTCAGGATCGAAGCAACGGATGAATAGTACCCGCTACCAAAGAGGTTGAGATGTACCAGCAGGTAATAGAGTTGATACAATTCAATTTGGATATCGTAATGATCTTGTTTGGAGATAATTTCGTGATAGGCGTCGTAAAAACCGGCGCCGAAACCGCCGAAGAGGCGACTCATGGCAATATCGACCATAGAGTGGCCGTAATAGACAGCAGGATCAATCAGGTAAGGGGTTCCATCGGTTGCTATCAGGTAATTGCCACCCCAGAGGTCGCCATGCAGCAATGCAGGCTTTACATCGCCGGAGATTTCCCGAAATAGGCTAATGGCTTTCTCTTCTTCCGGTATTATTTGTGGTTGTATCAATCTGTCCCGGAGTGCCAGTTGAAGTTGAGGGAGAATACGCTCGAACCAATAGAATTCTGCCCAGTCGGTATGAGGATGATTTTGTTGGGGCAGACTGCCGATAAAATTATCGGATGAAAATCCAAAGTCTGCTTGTGAGCATTGGTGTAATCCGGCCAATTGGCTACCCAGGCGTTGATAATCGGAGGGAGCCGGGCGTTTACTTTCCACAATATCCATCAGGAGAAAGGCTTGCTCATCTATGGAGTCGACAAAATGCACACAGGGAACAGCGATGGTTTTGGATTCTCCAATGGCTTGCAATCCCTCCTGTTCCGCAAAGAACATTTCCAGGGCAAAAGAGTCGTTGTTTACTTTCAGGAAATATTGCCCTGTTTCAGTGTCAACACGGTATGCCGAAGAAATACTTCCGCCGGAAGCCGCCCTGACGTTTATCACTCTTTCTCCCAGTCGGGAAGCAATATGAGGCAGAATATGTGCTAAGGTATCCCTCATTATTCAGCCATGTTTAAGAGTTTATTAAGGTATATCGGACAGAGCCTGGTATCCCGGATATAATATACAAACTGCTGTCCTGTATTTATTTCTCCAATGCCGCAATATTCTCTTTCAGCAGAGCTATTTTACTTTCTGCATCGGCCTGTTTCTTGCGCTCGCCTTCTACGATTTCCGGTTTGGCATTCTGCACAAACCGTTCGTTACTTAGTTTCTTCAAGACCGAGTGCAAGAATCCTTCGGTATAAATGAGTTCTGTTTTTAGCTTCTGCAATTCGGCTTCTACATCCATTTTATCTGCCAAGGGTATACTGTATTCGGTAGTTCCTACAAGGAAGCCCGATGCTCCTGCCTGTTTTTCAGAGACCGACGAAATAGAAGAGAGACGACATATTTTGGAAATCACGCTATTGTACAGATGATTGTGCTCGCCAATCACCTGCAACTCCAGTTCATCTTTGTTGGGAATATTCTTCTCTAAGCGGATGGTGCGTACACCGGCGACTATCTCCTTCAATGTCTCGAAATCCGCCAGGAATATTTTGTTTACTAAGGTTTGTTCCGGTTGAAGACCGGTCATGATACTTTCACCCGCTTTCCTGTCGTACAAAGCCTGCCACAACTCTTCGGTAATAAACGGCATAAAGGGGTGCAGCAAACGCATCAGTGCATCGAAATAATGCAGTGCCACCTTGTATGTCTCCGTGTCGATCGGCTGTTGGTAGGCCGGTTTAATCATTTCGAGATACCACGCCGAGAACTCATCCCAAAAGAGCTTGTAGAGCAGCATCAGCGCTTCCGAAAGGCGGTATTTGGAGAAGAGGTCGTCTAACTCGGTGATGGTCTCCGAGAGTTTACTCCGGAACCAGTCCGCAGCGATCTTTGCTGTTTCCGGCTGAGGTATGCTGTCGTCGGTTTTCCATCCTTTGATAAGGCGAAAAGCATTCCATATCTTGTTGTTGAAATTACGTCCCTGTTCACATACCGCTTCATCGAAAGGCAGGTCGTTCCCTGCCGGTGAAGTGAGCAGCATACCCATACGTACGCCGTCAGCTCCGTATTTCTCCATCAATTCGATAGGGTCAGGTGAGTTACCGAGTGATTTGGACATCTTGCGACCCAGTTTGTCGCGTACAATTCCCGTGAAGTATACATTCCTGAAGCAAGGTTCGTTACGGTACTCATATCCGGCCATGATCATACGGGCCACCCAGAAGAAAATGATTTCGGGAGCAGTCACCAGATCACTTGTGGGATAGTAGTAGGCAATCTCTTTGTTATCCGGGTGGTTGATTCCGTCGAATACCGAGATTGGCCATAACCAAGAGGAGAACCAGGTATCAAGCACATCCTCGTCCTGCTTCAGATCGTCGATAGTCAGCGGATAATCCACTTTTGCCAATGCTTTTTCGAATGCCTCCTCCCGGGTCATGGCTACTACGTATCCTCCCTGTGGCAGGAAGTAAGCGGGTATCCGGTGTCCCCACCATAACTGGCGGCTGATACACCAGTCCTTGATGTTTTCCATCCAGTGACGGTAGGTGTTCTTATATTTTTCGGGATAGAAGCGGATAGTGCCATCTTCTACCGCTTTGATGGCAGGACGTGCCAGATCGTCCATTTTCAGGAACCACTGCATCGAGAGCTTCGGTTCGATGGGGACATCGGTACGTTCCGAAAAGCCCACTTTGTTGGTGTAAGGCTCTGTTTTTTCCAACAGTCCGGCCTCTTCCAGGTCTTTTTCGATCTGCTTGCGTACTTCGAAACGGTCCATTCCTACGTACCGGTCACCGTTCTCGTTGAGCGAGCCGTCCTGATTGAATATGTCGATAGAGGGTAAGTTGTATTTTTCTCCCAGCATATAGTCGTTCACATCGTGTGCCGGGGTTACTTTCAGGCAGCCGGTACCGAACTCGATATCCACATAGTCATCTTCAATTACGGGAATAGCCCGTCCTACTAACGGAACAATTACTTTTCTCCCTTTCAGGTGGCTGTTCTTGGCATCATCGGGATGGATACACATGGCCGTATCACCCATGATAGTTTCGGGGCGGGTAGTGGCGACTACTGCATACGCCCCGTCGGGATCACCTTCAATTTTATATCGTAGATAATAGAGTTTGCCATTCACTTCCCTGTGGATCACCTCTTCGTCCGAGAGAGCAGTCAGTGCTTTCGGATCCCAGTTGACCATCCGTACGCCCCGGTAGATCAGCCCTTTGTCGTGCAGATCGCAAAATACCCGCAATACGCTTTCGGAACGGGTATCATCCATGGTGAAAGCAGTCCTGTCCCAGTCGCACGAAGCACCCAGTTTCTTCAGTTGTTCCAGGATGATCCCTCCGTGCTCGTGTGTCCAGTCCCATGCATGCTTGAGGAATTCATCCCTGGTAAGATCGCTCTTTTTAATACCCTGTGCAGCCAGCCTGTTCACTACCTTTGCTTCGGTAGCGATGGAGGCATGGTCTGTGCCGGGCACCCAGCAGGCGTTCTTTCCCTGCATCCGTGCCCTGCGTACCAGCACATCCTGGATAGTGTTGTTGAGCATATGTCCCATATGCAGTACGCCGGTGACGTTAGGTGGTGGAATGACTATGGTGAATGGGTCACGGTCATCCGGTTCAGAGTGGAACAACTTATTGTCCATCCAGTATCTGTACCACTTCTCTTCTACCTCTGCGGGGTTGTATTTGCTTGCAATCTCCATACGAACATAATTGAATTAGTCACATGAAAACCGCATGTAACCGGCGATCATCTTATTTCGCTCATGCGGTTTTTATCCTGTTTTGTGATGATGTTTTGTTCCCGGAACCTGTTTTTCCCGGGATCACGCCGTCAAAATGACGCAATGATGTGCAAAAATACAAAAAATAACTCAAACCGTTCTTGTCGTTTTGTTTATGTTGAACTCTCCAAGAGCCGTCGTGTATGTTTTCCCTTTCTTGCAGGCATATCTCCGGTCTTAATCCGGTTTAATATGTACCATATTGTATGACTGATCGATGAGTAGTAAGCCAATTTACAACCTGGCTGCATATTTTGATTGGAACAAAAAGAAATTCTCTATATTTGTAGAATATAGGATGCGGTTCGGCAGAATCTTCAAACAAGTTTGATATTCTGCGCTCACCTTTCACTGTATTTGTAGAATATAAGATGCGCCTCAGCATAGTTCAACGAGTTAGACTATTCCTGCGTTCGGCTTTCATTATATTTGCATGTGAGAAATTCATCGATTATTAACAACCTAATTTAGCAGAAACATGGAAAATATTATCAAAGAATATTCCAATGGTGAGGTAACCGTTGTTTGGAAACCAGGCCTGTGTCAGCATGCCACGTTTTGTTGGAAAGGGCTTCCCGGAGTATTTAATCCGAAAGTGCGTCCCTGGATCGATCCTTACGGGGCCTCTACGGAACAGATTGTCGGGCAGGTAGAAAAATGTCCGTCGGGGGCATTAACCTATTTCTATAATAAGGAGGACTAAAATGGAATTGAAACATAAAGACAATGGTGAAAAAGGTGTATTTCTCTTCCGGGATGGAGGATATCGCGCCGCGGAAATGACGTACGTCTGGATGAACGACGATGTTTTTATCATCGACCATACGGAGGTGAGCCCCCTGTATGAGGGACAGGGTCTGGGAAAGCAGTTGGTAGCAGGAGCAGTGGAATTCGCAAGAGGACGCGGTATAAAGATTTTGCCATTATGTCCGTTCGCCCGTGCTGTTTTCGACAAAATCCCGGATTATAACGATGTGAGGTTTACGCACTAGGTTCTTGAAAGTTTTGTCGTAAAATTCCAATTTCCGGATTATTCCGGGTAAAGTAGATAAGGTTTCCGTTGCTGTTTGAAAGTCTCCACATCTGAAGTCCATTTTTTCCTGATTTCTGCAGCTGGTTTTCCCGCGATAATATCTTGGCGGATATAATCTACTCCGACCAGTTTTTCGAAGAAAGAGGTAAAGAATTTCTCTCCCATATTCAGGTTATTGTAGGCGTCGATCACATAAGAAAGATCGAATCCGTTTTCCCGGATCAATTCATTAGGAACGTCCCGCAGATCCACACCATAGCATTTTTTATTGAGCAATGGCGGATTCTTGGCGCCAGGTACACTCCGTGGAGTGAATGAAAAGTCAGATCCTTTATACTGCGGATGTCCGTATACTTCAAAAGGGAATGGAGTACCGCGCCCCAGACTCATTACAGTCCCTTCAAAGAGGCAGGTGGAAGGGTAGAGGTATATGGAGTGTATGTTAGGGAGGTTGGGTGATGGGGCGATGGGCAGCTCATAACGAGTCTGATGGGTATAGTTTTCACAGGGAACAACGGTTATATCACACATTCTGCCCTCGGGAAGCCATTTTTCCCCATTGATCATCAGTGCCAACTCGGCAAGGGTCATGCCATGTACCACAGGAATAGGCAGCCACCCTACACCCGATTTATGTTTCATATCCAGAATCGGACCATCTACATAAAATCCGTTTGGGTTAGGTCGGTCCAGTACGATCATCTTTTTTTTGTGTTCAGCGCAGGCATCCATCAGACGGGCCATGCTGGCATAATAGGTGTAGAAACGAAGTCCTACATCCTGTAGGTCGAACAGCAGCACATCGAACTGTTTCATCTTGTCCGGTGACGGTTTACCGCTTCCACTGCCGTAAAGTGACCAGATAGGAATACCTGTTTTCTCGTCAATTGAACTGGCTACATGTTCCCCGGCGTCTGCTGTGCCGCGAAAGCCATGTTCGGGAGAAAAAATTCCTACTACATTGAACTGACGTCTTACCAGCATATCCACTAAATGTTCATCTCCTGTCATTCCTGTCTGGTTGGTCATTACTGCAACCCGTTTTCCTGTCAACAAGGGAAAATAAACATCAGTTCGTTCAGCTCCAACCTTTACTGGTGGTTCATTTTGAGCGAAAACAAGAACAGAAAAGAGTAAAATCGGTAGTAAAAAATATTTTCTCATATTTAGAAACTGTTTCTTATTTTGAACTAAAAACTAAAAATAAATTCTCTATCCTTTATAGAGCAAAGCACATTTTAGAAAATAGATTTGGAATATCGGAATTGGGATGTTGGATGCAGATAATTCCCAAATCCCAAATTCATTGTTATTCCGTTTTTGTTCTGGCGTATTTCTGCTGTTCATGAAGCCGGTCGAATTCCGTCTCCAGCGATAGCAGCTCTTTTTTGATTTCTGAAAGTCTGGAAAGAATTTCTACCCGCTTCTCCTCCTCATCTTTTTTAGATTTCAGTGTCTGACGGGCGCCTTCCAACGTCATTCCTTTCTCTTTTACCAGATGATACACGATCTCCACCTGTTGTATATCTTCCCGGGTATACTGGCGAGTACCTCCGGCCGTTTTTTTGGGATTGATATTCTCGAACTCCTTTTCCCAGAAACGTAAAAGAGACACGTTGACCGCAAAGTGGTCAGCCACCTCCTGAATGGAATAGAAGAGACGCTTGTCGTCGAATTGGATCGGTTTCTTTCTTTTTCCCATGATAATCTCTTTGTAAATGGAGTCGGTTGTAATAATTGACCGCGTAAATGTTATCTATTTCAAAAATAATATTTTCCGTTAGGCGGGACAAGCTTTTTCGCTATTATTCGCCTGATTTCTGTTTATCTCCCGTTTTTTTGCGATATAAATGATAGAACTAGCTTGCTCCGGATCAGACAAGGAGCGTATAAACCCTATTGTACCCACTCCGAATGCCCTGGCGTATCGTATTAATAGGTTACTCCCTTTGTATTTTTCACTTAGCAGGGAGATATAAAAGGCATCCAAAGGCATACGTACTCTCTTTATTATTTCCAGATGGTGTTTACCAAGTAGTTTAGCGACGGTGCCGGGAGAGAAATGCCATAGATGCCGTGGAATATCGTAGGCAGCCCACAACTCTTTGTAAAATTCAGCATCGTAAGAGTGGCAGTTAGGGAGTGCAATTACGATAATCCCTTCCGGGGTGGTGATCTCCTTTATTTTGTTGATAGTTTCATTTAGCTTTTCCAGATGTTCCAGTACATGCCACAGCGTTACGACATTGAATGAGGAACTCTCTGTCTCCCAGAAAAAATTCTCGTCATTTACCGACAGACCGGAACGGAGAGTTGCGCTTTCCCGGGCTTTTTCATTTTTCTCTATACCCGAAACAACCCATCCCCGTTCCTTTGTTGCCTGCAGAAAATAACCCGTGCCGCAGCCTATATCCAGTAATCGGATGGGGGTCTCAGTTGCATGAGTTGCTACCAGGCCGACTTTCTTTCTCAGCATCCTTTTCCGGAAGTGATGGTATAACCGGTTGATCAGCCCCTTGTCTGAATCGGAATGGGAGATATAGTCCGGTGAGTCGTAATATTTCCCAATAGTATTTTCCGAAGGAAAATTATTCGTGAAGCGAAACCCGCAATGGGCACAATCACAGACGGGAAATACCTCTCCGCTTGAGAAGTAATCGACACCGTCAAAAGTTTTCTTTAAATCGTTACTGCCGCAAACAGGGCAACTTGTAATGGTGATGATTGACATATACCGGGATTAAACCATTTCAATTACATTAGACTATTTGAGTCGCCTTCGCTCCTCGACTGTTAATTGAGTCGCCTTCGCTCCTCAACGGTTAATTGAGTCGCCTTCGCTCCTCAACGGTTAATTGAGTCGCCTTCGCTCCTCGATTTTCAATTCTACGCTCGGCAGAATAAATAAATTCACTTTGCACTCGCTTACTTGATGAAATAGTTCAAAAGTACGATTATTCAAGGGGAATGACAAATTTTTTATTTGCTTCCTTATCACAGTTAATTCTTTGGGAGTATAAGATTACATTCACTTCAATGGATATCAACATTCATTTTCACTCATAGCTTACGTTGGTCTATACCATAGTGAGTGAGATAATTGAATGAAACTTTTTTAAATATCCGGAGTAACGGTTGGAATCACACCTTCGCCAAACTCCCTGGTGACACATCCCAGAACAATGTGGATGTGGCGAATATCTTTCTTGGGGATTTTCACGGGTTCATGTATAAGCCGTCCGTCCGGGTATGTTTTCAGGTTCGAACTGTAGCCGATGATATGGTCTTTACCTCCATCCTGCAATCGTTTTGTAACTGCAATTTCTTTTGTCTCCACATAATAGTTTCGTCCCCATACAATAAGCCCTAAATCGATTACGGTTTTGAGTATGAGGATAGAACCGGATGGATATTCGGACATGCTGTCACCATAGTGACTGATGGCTGATGTGGCTTCCGGAAACAATTCTCCGGTATCAATCCATCCATCTCCCCTGTTGTGGGACCACTTTGTGGTAATACCTCTGCTACCCCCGGTAGTATTATCTTGCAGTGGGATTTTTTTTTGAGGCGATATTTCCGTGGTCGGTTCATTTGCTGAAGATCCTTCCGGATTCTGTTTTTTATAGGATCGGATATGATCTAATAAATCATTATGATTTATATTGAATGTTTCGCAGAGTTTAAGCGTCAATTTTTCTGAGGCTCCCCTTTCCGAGTTCTTTATCAGGTTTATATATTGAGGTTTAACACCTAAAGAATTAGCTATTTCATTGTATGGAATGCCCCTCTCTTTTAGACCTTCTATTTGCCTTATGAACCATTCTTTTCGTATTTTCGCAATATTTAACATAAAAATAAATCAAAAAGATATGTTTTCCTTGTTTAATAAATCGTAATGATTTATCTTTGTAGCTTTCGATTTAGAAAGCGACGATAAAGATACAAAAGTTTTAAGAAAAAGTATATGGGAGAGATACTAATGAAACACGGAGAACGGAGGGATATTGCTAAAATACTTAATGTTAGCGAGGTAACTGTCCGGAATGCATTGAAAGACCGCACACAGAGTGAATTATCGGAGCGAATAAGAAGGCTCGCTATCCAGAGAGGAGGCATTGAGGTGAATAATACAAAAAATTCAGATATATAGATTTTATATAGCGTTGTTTAAATACAATCCCAATTCCATTTAATTAATTGTTAATCAGCCGATTTTTATATTGATGACTCTCAGTGTTTTAAACGTTGATTAACCCAAATTTATGTTTTGCCTGTTTGTTTGGGTTCCACTTCGAGGAATATGTTGCTAAAAAAATATTAATACATAGATGTGTTATTTTCAAATATTTAATAATCTAATTATAACCAGAAATGCTAAAAGAAATCAAAAAAAAATTCTCAGCGGGATTTATTGCAATTTTACTTGCGATAGCCCTTGCCGCTACAAGTTGTAGTCAGGAAGGAGGGTATCAGGGTGCCAAGCCTGTTATACCTACTGATCCTTCGAAGCCGGTAACTTTTACCGATTTTTCCCCGAAAGAGGGTCCTGTGCGTACTTTAGTATTCATTGAAGGATCAAATTTCGGGACAGATGTTTCGAAAATAGAAGTAATCATTGGAGGCGTATCAGCTCCTGTTATTGGTTCTTCGGGTACGAAAATATGTGTGATGGCTCCAAGGCGTTCCAACAGGGGGGATGTTATTGTGCGGATTATGGATGAAGGTGGTAAAGTTGTAAAAGAACACCAGTTTGAAGAACTCTTTACCCTTCAATCAGCTTTGCAGGTAAATACATTGACCGGTAAGGTGGATCCGCAAACCAACGCTTCCAGTATTATCAACGGATCATTTGAGGAAGCTGAGTTTCAAAATCCCTGGTGGCTGGAATTCGATATAGACGAAGAAGGGAATAAGATTATTTATTGTATTGATGCCGAAAATCTGGCGGCACTACGGAAGATCAACCTGACTGCAAGAGAGGTTTCTACCGTGTTTATGAAAGGACAGGCAGGTGTCCATCAGGTGAAATCGATGTTGTTCGACACGCCTACGAGGGATACCCTCTTCCTTGTGGATGACAACGGGCGAGGAAACTGGAACGACAGGCATCAGATGCCGAATATGTTTTATGCTCTTCGCAACGAAAGTTTCAGAAAGGTATATCCTTACCTCTATGCCCAATGCTCTTATTCTGCAGTATCGATGAATGACGGTGCGATTTTTTACAATACATGGACATCCTCGGAGGTCTATAAGGCCAAGCAGGTGTGGGATGAAACCGCCCAGATGTGGGATGGAAAAGCGTTGTTTAGCGTGAAAGCCAATTCCAGTGACCATGTGTTTATGTTCAGGCATCCGGAAGATCTGTATGTATATATGACCGGATTCAACGGCGTGTACAGGTGTGCTTACGATAAAACAACGAAAGAACTGGTTTCATCCGTACTCCATGTAGGAGATATAGGCGGAGGATCGGGATATGCTGATGCACCGGGAACCTCTGCCCGTTTCAATCGTCCGCGTCAGGGGGTATTTGTGAAGAATAAAGAGTATGTGGCGCAAGGCAAGGCGGATGTATATGACTTCTATGTGTGTGACCACAATAATAACTGTATACGGAAAGTAACCCCTGACGGAGAAGTCAGCACATTTGCCGGACGTGGTAGTGTCGGCATTGACGGTCAGGTATGGGGCTGGATTGACGGAGAAGCCCGTGAAACGGCCCGTTTCAGGGAACCTACCGGTATCTGTTATGACGAGGAAGAAGAAATCTTCTATGTGGCAGACCGTGAAAACAAACGTATACGCACCATTTCCGTAGAATAAATCAAATAAATCAAAGGAATAAAAACACAAAAAGATGAAGAAATATATTCTATCCGTTTTATGCTTGATTATATATGCAATGGGCGTATTTGCTCAACAAAAGACTGTCGAAGTCTCCGGTACCATTGTTGACTCAGAAGGTCTTCCGATGATTGGTGCAACCGTTACCGTAAAGGATAAGCCGGGATTGGGTGTGGCTTCCGATATTGACGGAAAATACAAAATAAGGCTTGAATCCTTTCAATATTTAGTATTCTCTTACCTTGGCTACGAAAGCCAGGAACATTTGATAAAGGACGAAGATATCATACTTGATATCACGATGCAGGAATCAAAATCTACTATACTTGATGAAGTAACCATTACGGGCATGGGGCCGCAGAAGAAGGTGACCGTAACAGGAGCAATCACCACCGTGGAGGTGGGGACTTTGAGGACTCCGGTTTCCAGCATTACCAATGCGTTAGCCGGGAATGTGGCCGGGGTTCTGGCCATGCAGCGCTCAGGGCAGCCGGGAGACAATACTTCCGAATTCTGGATACGTGGAATTTCCACATTCGGAGGCAGTTCCAGCGCTTTAATCCTGGTGGACGGTTTTGAACGGAGTATGGATGAACTCAATATAGAAGATATCGAATCTTTCTCGGTACTGAAGGATGCCTCAGCCACAGCAATCTACGGTTCACGTGGTGCGAACGGGGTTATACTGATCAACACAAAAAGAGGGAGTGAAGGAAAAGTGGAAGTGAATGCCAAATCGGAATATACCTGGACCACCCGTACCCGTACACCTAAATTCGTAGATGGTTTAAGGTATGCTTCCATGGCGAACGAGGCGCGTACTACCCGCAATCAAAGGCCTGTTTATTCCGATCAGGAGTTAATGATGATCGAGGAGCAGCTGGATCCTGATATTTATCCGAATGTGGACTGGATGGATCTTTTATTAAAGGACGGTGCGCCTACGTACCGCACTTCCGTGAGTGTGAAAGGGGGAGGATCGAAAGCCCGGTATTATCTATCCGGAAGCTTCCTTGATGAAGGAGGAATGTATCATGTGGACAAAACGATGAAAGAATACGATACCAATGCCAATTACCAGCGATATAACTATCGTCTGAATATGGACATGAATATAACGGAGTCGACCCTGGTCCAGGTAGGTATCGGCGGAGCGCTGGAAAAAGCGAATCGTTCCGGTGCGATCAACACTGACGATATATGGTATTCGGTATTCGGCTATAATCCTGTTACGATGCCGGTGATGTATTCGAACGGGTATGTGCCTGTTATGATGACAGAAGGTGCGATAACATCATCGTGGGAAGCTATATATAATCCATGGACAGCCGCTACGCAAACGGGATATTCCGAGATATGGGAAAATACCATCAATTCCAATATCACCTTAGAGCAAAAACTGGATTTCATCACCGAGGGGTTGAAATTTACAGGGCGTTTCGGCTACGATACGTATAATTACAATTATATACAACGACGAAAAAACCCGGAGATGTGGAGAGCCGAACGTCAACGTGATTCGGACGGGAAAATTGTATTTAACCGGTTGGTGCCGGAGCGTTTAATGTCCCAGGGCTCATCAGCGTCAGGCGATAGAAAGGAATTTCTTGAAGCAGAACTTTCCTACGGGAGAGCTTTCGGGAATCACAACATTGGCAGTGTCCTCAAATATACACAAGATAATTATGTAAATACCTCCAGCATCGGTGGTAATATCATGCAAGGTATCGCCCGCCGCCATCAGGGATTGGCAGGAAATTTCTCTTACGGTTATATGAATCGTTATTTACTCAACTTCAATTTTGGTTACAACGGCTCGGAAAACTTTGCCAAAGGACACCAATTTGGCTTCTTCCCCGCTTATTCAGCCGCCTGGAACATAGCAGAAGAGAGTTTTGTAAAGGATAATCTTGACTGGTTGGGCATGTTTAAGATCCGTTATTCATACGGGGAAGTAGGGACAGACAACTCTTCTTCACGTTTTCCTTATCTGGCCGATTTCGGCAATTACGACCGGCGTACAGGCGCGGGAGATCAGGCGGTATATTATAACTGGGGCGACCTGAACAGCGCATTCGGATATGACGGGCTGACCTATACGCGTGTCTCTTCCAATAATGTAACCTGGGAAATTGCCAAGAAACACGATTTGGGGTTAGACCTGTATCTATGGGGTGATAAATTCGGTCTGACAGTGGACTATTTCGATGAAAAACGTGAGGGGATCTATATGGTCAGATCTTATTTGCCGGATATGGTCGGTATACAGGGGCAGAACCCTTCGGCAAATGTGGGAAGTGTCAAAACAAAGGGGTTTGACGGTAACTTTAAATTGGATCAAAGGGTAGGAGATGTTGCTTTACAGTTACGTGGAAACTTTACCTACAGTAAAAATGAAATTACCGAGGCAGATGAAATGGTAAACCGTTATCCATACCTGCGCCGTACCGGTTTCCGTGTCGATCAGGCAAAAGGTCTGGTAGCATTGGGTCTTTTCAAGGATTATGAAGACATACGGAACAGTCCCCGTCAGGATTTCGGTGATCAAAGGGACGTAATGCCGGGTGATATCAAATACAAAGATATAAATGGGGATGGAATCATTAATAATGATGATATTGTGCCGATTGGAGCTACAACACGGCCCAATCTGATCTATGGCCTGGGTTTGTCGGCTACCTGGAAAGGATTTGATTTTAACCTCCATTTCCAGGGTGCAGGAAAATCCCACTTCTTTATCAATGGATTCACTGTATACCCGTTCGTCAACGGGGAATGGGGAAATATACTGGAAGAGATGGCAAATGCCAACCGCTGGATTTTGGGCGTCAATGAAGACCCGAATGCCGAATACCCACGATTGAGCTATGGCGGAAACGCCAACAATTACCGCCCATCCACTTATTGGTTACGCGATGGTTCCTACCTCCGTCTGAAAACGCTGGAAATGGGTTATTCATTGCCAAAGGCGCTTACCACCAGGTTACGCCTGGAAAAATTACGGTTGCATATTATAGGTCAGAATTTATTGACATTCTCCAAATTCAAATTATGGGATCCGGAAATGGGCAGTTCCAACGGGATGAAATATCCGTTGGGGAAAACTGTGACGTTTGGATTGACTGTTAACATTTAAAATCAAAAAACAAATAAATTTAATGAGATGAAGAAAAAATATATTTTATTGAGCATTATAATCAGCCTGGGAACATTTTTCCAGTCCTGTTCCGACTATCTGAATGTAGAACGATATTTTAATGACAGGCAGGATCTGGAGCGCATATTCAACAGCAGGGATTATACCGAGCAGTGGCTGGCCAATGCCTACTATCAGTTGCTTTCCTTTAATCTTGAAATAGGGCATGTACGGTTTACGCTTACCAATTACTCGGATGACATGATTTTTACCGAAGGAGGTGCCGGTATATCATACTCGAACTACAAATTCGGTCAGTACGGCCCTCAGTACGGTGGTAATGCCGGCGCACTTGTTTCCCGCCCCTGGGATCAATCCTATGAAGGTATCCGTCAGGCTTCTATCTTTCTGCAACATGTCCATCCCGGACCTGAAATTACCGAGGAGATGTACAGGGATCTCAAGGGACAAGCCTATTTCATCCGGGGTTACCTCTATTGGTTGTTGTTGAGGAAATATGGTCCTGTGCCCATCCTGCCCGATGAGGGGATTGATTATGAGGCGCCATACTCTGAATTGGCTTATCCAAGGAATACATACGACGAGTGCGTTGAATATATCTCCGAGCAGATGTTGTTGGCTGCTGAATTATTAGAGAGTAACCGGAGTACTCGTGATGCTTCACGTCCGACAAAAGGAGCTGCATTAGCAGTGCGTGCAAAGGCATACCTTTATGGAGCAAGTCCGTTAATGAACGGGAATCCGGAAATGGCCTCTTTTTTGGATGATCAGGGAAGGCAACTTATTTCCCAGGAATATGATGAGGAGAAATGGGCCAAAGCAGCAGCGGCAGCGCTGGATGTGATAAAGTTAGGAAAATACGAGATTTATGTGGCTCCTAAACGCAGCACCGGCGGACTTTGGGGTGCCTATCCCAAGACTATAGACCCGCCTTATCACCCGGTATATTCGGAGAAGACATGGAAAGAAGGAGGATGGAAGGATATTGACCCGTTGGATTCTTATCGTGCCTTGTTTAATGGGGATCTTTACGTTTCGGAAAATCCGGAATTGATTTTTTCCCGTGGAGATAACCAGTTGAATGATGAATATGGAATCACCTCTATGTCGCGCCATCAGATGCCTGTCGACAAAGCGGGAGGATGGAACTGTCACGGGATCACCGGTAAACAAGCTGATGCTTATGCAATGAATGACGGAAAGTTGTTCGACAGAAGTACCAGTATACAAGGATTTACTCAATATGACGGCGAGTATCCTTATCTGAGAAAAGATGTATGGTTGGAATATGCCAACCGGGAACCCCGTTTTTATGCTTCGGTGGCTTTCAGCGGCGCCCATTGGGCATGTACAAGCGCCAGGGATGCTAACAATCGTGATTTCCAGACGTTCTATTATTATGGTGAAAATGACGGAAGGAAAATTGTAAGTACCGATGATCGCTGGATTCCTACAGGAATTGGCATGATGAAGTATGTTAACCCGAAAGAGAGTTACAAGGACGGGACCGTATATCCTAAAGTGGATCCTGCCATCCGTTATGCCGATATTCTGTTGATGTATGCCGAAGCATTGAACGAGTTGACAACTACTTATCAGATTGCGTCATGGGATGGAAGTGAAACCCATGCTATCTCGCGTGATGTGGCGGCTATGAAGGCAGCCGTTCTTCCCGTACGTTTACGGGCCGGATTACCCAATTTCGATGAGATTGGTATTGGTGATCCATATAATAATCCTGATGAATTGAGAAAAGAGATCAAACGTGAACGCCAGATTGAATTTTTGGGTGAAAACCAACGTTACTACGACCTTCGCCGCTGGAAAGATGCACCGGAGGAAGAGAGCCAGATGATTTACGGCTGTAACACTACTGTTCCGAAAGAATACCGGGAATTTTTCTATGAACAAGTAGTGGTCCCAAGTGTACAAACATCATGGTCAATGAAAAAATATTTCTGGCCGGTTGCTTACGAAGAATTGAAAAGGAATGCCCGCCTGACCCAGGCACCCGGATGGCCTTCATTTGATTAATCCTGATATAAAAAAGCAAAATTTCAATTCAGCAATAAAGAATTATAGTATGAAACATTTATATTTTTATTTGACTGTACTGATTGGTACACTTTTTATTCTTTCCGGTTGTAATGATGAGTGGGAAAGTGAACTATATACCCGGATGATATCATTGAAGGCGCCGATCAACAGAGACGACGTGTCGGTTATCTATTTGAGATATAAACCCGATGATGAAAAGGTCACTTTTAAACTTCCGGTGATTGTAAGCGGATCACGTACCAATGACCACGATTATACTGTCCGTATTGGTGTGGATAACGATACATTGAATTTTTTGAATATTGATAAATATACGGAACGGACCGATTTGTATTATAAGCAGTTACCTGAGAATTTTTATGAATTTCCGTTACAAAGCTGCCATATTCCGGCCGGCACCGATGTGGCTCACTTTGACATTGACTTTAAATTTTCAGGACTGGATCTTGTGGATAAATGGGTTTTACCGTTGACCGTCTTGCCCGATCCTTCCTACACGCTGAATACGTATAAAGGAAGGCAGAAAGCATTACTCTGGGTGATGCCGTTTAACGATTACTCCGGGACTTATAATGCTGCGAGTATGTATGTATACTTTGGGGATAATACCACCAAATATATGACAGCCAGCACCCGTGAGGCGAGAGTGGTGGATGAGAATACCATTTTCTTTTATGCCGGCATTACCGAAGAATTGGCTGAAAACAGGGGCGATTTTAAAGTGAAGTGTGAATTTCTGGAGCCTGATGAAGTGTCAGAAATAGAGGATACGCATGCAGAGGACGGTACCTCTCTTTATCTGAAAAGAGGAAAACTGATATTAAGCGTTGAAAATCCGGCTTTGGAATTTGAAGTGGTGGGAGAGCCCACTTATGAGATCAAAGAAGAGTTGGATATTGATCGCCCACATATCATTAAACGTTTTTTTACGTTGACGATGGAGTACAAATATAAAGACACTGCCTCCAGTGAGAATATTGATTTTCCTTATAGATGTAAGGGTACCATGCTTATGCAGCGTAATGTAAGTACATTGATCCCGGATGAAGACCAGGCTGTATTCTGGTAAGCAATAGGTATTTCTTCAAATAATGACAAGTGTCTCCAAAGTGTTATTACGGGTGAATCCGAAGAATGACATTCTGGAGACATTAATTTGTTTATTTGTCTTAACCAAATTTAATATAATAGCTGTCGAAAAGATTTGTTTTTCTTGTTTAATAAATCATAATAATTTATCTTTATCGCTCTCGATGTAAGAGGCGACGATAAAAATACGCAGATACCAGAAGGAGACATGACAGACAATATGGTTACCTATACCAGGACCAGATATTAATAAAGCTCCTCAACTTAAGCAGAATCCCGGTTATTGGTCATTTACATAACAAATAAACATTATGCAGTATTCAAGAAGAGAATTTATTAAAAAGGCAGGAATTGCTACCGCCGGTTCCGTGGTTATTCCTCATTTGACATGGGCGACAAATACACCATGGACATCCAACAGTGATACGTTGAAGGTCGGATTAATAGGTTGTGGCGGCCGGGGGACGGCCGCAGCTCAGGAAGCGCTAAACGCTGATAATAATGTAGTACTCTCTGCAATGGCTGACGCATTTGCCGATAGTTTGGAGGCCTCTTTAAAGACATTGAAAGAAAAAGAGCCTCGCAAAGTACAGGTAACGGAAAAGAATAAATTTGTAGGTCTCGATGCCTATCAAAGGCTTATCGAGTCTGATGTGGATGTGGTACTGCTGGCCGCTCCCACCGCTTTTCGTCCCGATCATCTCGAAGCTGCGGTAAACGCCGGGAAACATGTTTTCTGTGAGAAACCTTTTGCCGTAGATGCTCCCGGGTTGCGAAGGGTTATGGCTGCTGCTCAAAAAGCAAAAGAAAAGCAGTTGTCGTTGGTTTCCGGATTTTGCTGGCGTTATCATCTTCCCAAGAGAGAAACATTCGGTAAAGTGCTGAACGGACAGATCGGAGGAATACTAACTGCGGAAGCTACTTACAATACTGGTGAACTATGGTATAAGGAGCGCCAGAAGGGATGGTCGGATATGGAGTATAAGCTCCGTAACTGGCTTTATTATAATTGGCTTTCCGGAGATCATATTGTTGAACAAGCCATCCATAGTGTTGACATGCTTCAATGGGCAATGGGAGATGTAACTCCTTTGCGTGTAACAGGTAGCGGAGGACGCCAAAAGCGAATAGATCCCAAATACGGTAATGTATTCGATCATTTTGCTTTGACCTACGAATATGAAGGAGGAGTAAAAGCCTATTTCTTCTGTCGTCAGCAAAACAATACCGCCCCCTCTTATGCTGTCGAACTGGCCGGAGATGAAGGTCGGTGTATTGTGGATTGCCGTACCGGAAAACATGAAATAACCGGTAAGAAACCCTGGAAATATGATGATGAAACGAAGTTTACAGATGAGAATGCCTATAAAAAATCACAAACCAGAAGCATGTATCAGCAGGAGCATGATGAACTTTTCGCATCTATCCGTGATAATAAGCCGATAAACGACGGAGAATGGATGACACGTTCCAATCTGGTCGCTTTAGCGGGACGGATGGCGGGTTATACAGGACAGACAATTTCGTTGGAACAGGCGCTTTCTTCAGAAGAAGTTCTGTTTCCGGCAGACCTGTCGTGGGAAACTCAGTATGATGTAGAGATAGCAATACCCGGTATCACAGAATTCAAATAATAACGCATATGAACAAACGGGAATTTATCAAATCTGCTGCCGTTATTGCAGGAGCCACGGCAGTTACCCCCCTCTCTTCGGCTGTTATCCCTTCTTCAGTCTCAGCTTCTGTTCCGCAAGACAGATCCGGAGAGCAAGGAAGGAATGTAACCTTAAAAAAGAGTTTAGGGTTTGGAATGATCGATGAAGATTTGTCGTTAACCGACAAATTCAAACTAGCCAGGGATCTGGGCTTTCATGGAGTGGAACTCAATAGTCCGGTAGACTTTCCTATAGCAGAAATCCTTAACGCAAAAGAAAAGTCGGGAATCGAACTCCCCTCGGTTGTCAATAAGGATCACTGGAGTTCACCGCTTTCCGATCCCGATCCGGCAGTGAGAAAGAAGTGCATTCAGTCGGTAGCTGCTTCGCTGCGCGAAGTAAAGGAACTGGGCGGTGATACCGTGCTGGTGGTACCGGGAGTTGTTAACGAAAAGGTGTCGTATGAACAGGCATATATCAACTCCCAGAATTCTATCCGTGAACTGATTCCTTATGCCGAGGAGGCCGGTATGCAGATTGCCATGGAGAATGTCTGGAACAACTTTCTTATCAGTCCCGTGGAGGCCAAACGCTATGTGGATGAGATCAATCATCCGCTGGTGGGATGGTATTTCGATATTGGGAACATATTGAGGTACGGATGGCCGGAACACTGGATACATACATTGAACAGGCGCATCATGAAGCTCCATATCAAGGAATTCAGCCGTGAACTGATGAATTCGAAAGGATTGTGGGAAGGATTCAAAGTCGATCTGTTGAAGGGCGATAATAACTGGCCGGTGGTCATGCAGGCAGTGCGTAAGATCGGTCATACAGGCGGGTGGCTTACGGCAGAGGTGCCCGGCGGAAACAGGGATCATTTAAAAAAGATCTCAGTACAGATGGATGAAATTATTGGCTATCTGTAAATGTTATACTGGATAGGAAAGACAATTTTGTAATCAGAGTTGTCTTTCCTATAAAATTATGTGCATTTTTAGGAAACTGTTGGAAAGCGAAGACTCCTTTATTTACCTCTTTCGTAAGAAATTTGAACAGTTTCTAATACTCCTGTGGTTATACTCCTCACCTAATACTGTACACAACCTCCATAGATAAAGAATTTTACTTTTCATCCTGATTACGGTATACTATTGTACCGCCGTTTTTCCTAACCACATATCCGATCACCAAATAAATACGCTGTACGGACCTCCATGGAATATCAAAAGGTTCGTGTACCATTCGCCCATCCGGATATGTTTCTTTGTTTGTACTATAGGCGGAAATATATTCAGATGATTTACCTTTCTGAAGCCTTTTTGTAACCCGGTATTCACTTGTTTCAATAGTATAATCCCGACCGGGTACAACTAATTCCCGGTCTAATACCTCTTTTAGTGCTAATATACATCCTGTTGGATATTCAGGCATGCTTTCCCCATAGTAGCGGGTGGCAGCGGTGGCATCCCTAAACCAGTCACCTGCGTCAACAAAATCTACTATTTGTCCGGCAGGCATTTCAATATCTGCTATTACATCGTTTATTGAGGCAACATCGTCGTAAAACGGTATAAGTTTTCTTTCATGATCCAAAGCTTTAGAAAAAATACCCGTATCAGGATGCCCTTCATCCAATATGAACTCAATACCTTTGATATCACCATCCTCTTTTAACTTATCTATAAATTCATCGGGAATTGGACGTATGCCATTTACTATTTGAGATATAAATGGCTGTGTGACGTTGAAGTATTTCGCGGCTTCTATTTGAGTGAAATTATTAGCTTTTAAAAATGCCTTAAAATCAACCATACAAGCAGTTTAATAATATTTAACTATAAATTATTGTATTTTATAAGCATAATGCTAATAAAATGCTTATGTTTGCAGGGCCGGACATTCATTTGAAGTTTGCCAATGCAAAGTTATCGACAAATATAACGAATTACCGGTATACTTTAGGATGAAGTAAACAGAATTACAATAATTATTCGCAAGTACAAGATTGAAATGGTTTCCTGTATTATTCATTTTGTTTATCACAATTGATTTTCAATCTTTTGAAGTTAAAAATTAAAACTACTTACTATTCAGTACTTATGGATGCATATTTCGGTTAAACAATTCCCCTTGTTCACACTCAAAGAGACCTTGGCAGATTGACATAAAAAAAGTAGTGTTTTTGAGTCCGGATTTTCCATCTGTGAACATGTTTACGAATAATAAGACATCCGGGTGTGAAATTTCTTTTTATTAATATGAATTAAAAGAGAAACATTTTTATATAACGTGTATTAAGTGAGAAGTTTTTCCTGGTCTCTTTGACCGGAAGTATGCAATGAACAAGCACAACATGGGAGATACTCTTATTTGGAGCAAGTTTTTGATTTATGTTGAAATTTTCCAGTATCATGTATTATGAAATATGATAACATTTAATCTCTTGAAGTCTGGCCTGAAATAATGTGTTCGTACACGGCAGGAAGAGGTATGTTAGAGTCTTACTCAACAATCATTTAAATAATGCTAGGGATTTTTGGTGTTAAGCCAAACAGTTTTTTAATCTAAACAAATGAGAAAATGAAATGAAAAGAAAAATTTTGAGTCTATTGAAAGGAATGATGTTCATGTTGCTTTGGACATTTTCCCTGGGTGTCTATGCGCAAACTGTTGCTGTAAAAGGAACTGTTACTGATATAGGGGGAGAACCCCTGATCGGCGTAACTGTCCGGGTACAAGGCGCAACTACCGGTACAATTACTGATATAGACGGTAATTTTAACCTTTTAAATATCTCTCCCGATGCTACATTAGAGGTGTCGTATGTGGGTATGCGGGTACAGACTATTGCTGTGAAAGGAAGGACCTTTATAAGTATTATACTGGAGGAAGATGCCGAGTTGTTGGAAGAGGTTGTGGTGGTTGGATATGGAGTTCAGAAAAAAGAAACGGTTGTTGGATCTGTTTCCATAGCCAATGAGGAAGATCTGAAAAAAATAGGCACTGTAACTGATATTTCCCAGGCTCTTTCCGGCCAATTACCCGGTATCGTATCGCTGACATCTTCCGGGGAGCCCGGCGGTATCCTTACGGGTGAGAGTTCCACCAACGTTTTTATCCGTGGACAGAATACATGGAACGGTGGACAGCCGCTTGTACTGGTCGATGGTGTGGAAAGAAGCATGAATAATGTCGATGTCAATGAAGTTGCAAGTATTTCCGTATTGAAAGATGCTTCTGCTACAGCTGTATACGGGGTAAAAGGAGCCAATGGCGTTATTCTTATCACCACAAAAAGAGGGCAGGCTGGAAAGACGACACTGGACTTTAATTATACGACTATGGGGCAGATGGTTTCCAAGCTTCCCGACAAGCTCGATTCATTCGAAGCCATGATGGCAAAGAATGAAATGATCGAAAGAGAAGTCGTATTGAATGAGCCTTCATGGGGTGCTTATGTGCCTTATGAAATAGTACAGCGTTATAGAAGGCCTCAATCGGCAGAGTATGCAGTCATTTATCCGAATGTAGATTGGGCTGATGCCATGTTTAAGGATCTGGGTTTTTCGCACAAGGCAACATTGGGTATTAGAGGGGGCAGTAAAGCGATCCAGTTTTTTGGTTCATTGGCCTATTTGCATGAAGGCGATATGTTCGAAGATTATGATAATAGAAAAGGGTACTCCCCGAATTATAATTTCGACAGGTTTAACTTCAGGAGTAATATAGACGCCAGCCTGACAAATACTACACAACTCAGGCTGGATATTTCGGGCTTTTACAGCTTAAAGAATACGAACTTTAATAATGAAGGAAGTACAAGCCGGGCAGATGCATGGATGTGGGCTGCCGCTTATCGTTTAGCTCCTAACCTGTTTATCCCGATGCATGAAGACGGAAGATGGGGTGCGTATCAGGAAGGCGGGAATAATACGGTAAACCCGTTGGCTGCGGTTTATAATATTGGTATAAGGCAGACCAGAACGACCCAGTTGAATTTTGACCTGAGTCTGGAACAGGACCTGAAGTTTATAACGGAGGGATTAAAGGCAAAAGCTTCTTTGTTTTATGATAACAGTATCCGCTCTGAGGGTGGAATTTATGATAATGCAAATAGCATCCGTCCTAATGAAGCGTCAACAAATGTTCCCTTTAAGCAAATCTATCCGGACAGGTATAAAGGGCCTGATCAGGATCCGAGCGAATATACCGTTTTACTTCCTATTTCTTCCGAAGAATACGATTGGATCGTCCGCCCGTGGACTATCCGTCAGGAAACCATCTCTAACGCTAACTGGGCCGGTTATCTTCCTGTTTTCAGAAGGATGATGTATCAGGCACAATTGAACTACGCAAGAAGATTTGATGAGCATAATGTGAGTGCTATGGGGGTTTTTAAGCGTGAAGAATATGCACGTGGGAGTATGTTTAAAAACTATCGTGAGGACTGGGTATTCAGAACGACGTATGATTATGATTCCAGATATTTATTCGAAGTAAACGGAGCATATAACGGTTCTGAACAATTTGGGCCGGGTTACCGATTCGATTTTTTCCCTTCGGTAGCATTGGGCTGGATTATCTCCAATGAAAAGTTTTTTCATAAACTGGATTGGGTAGATAATCTTAAATTAAGATATAGCTGGGGAAAAGTAGGTGATGACCAGGTAAGTGGAGGACGCTGGTTGTATTCTTCCCAATATGCTTATGGCAGTAGGGCCAGGTTAAATCAGACAAGTGATGGTTGGAGTCCTTATTATTTTTATAGGGAGTCTGTTGTGGGTAATCCGAATATCCAGTGGGAAACAGCCTTGAAAAAGAATTTCGGTCTCGAATTCAGTATGTTGAAAAATCTCTTCTCATTGAGTTTTGACTATTATACGGAAGACAGGACCAACATCCTGATGGCAGGAGGTAGCAGAAATATACCGCCATTTTTTGGAGTTACTCCTCCGGGCGCCAATTTGGGACAGGTAAAGTCTAATGGGTTTGAGATTGAACTGGGCTTTAATAAAAAATTCAATAAAGATGTAACAGCCTGGGCAAGTCTTGCTATTACCCATAATGAGAATACCGTGATTTTCAGGGATGATGCGCCATTGCAGTATGATTACCTTAAGAATGCGGGCTATCCCATAGGGCAGAACAGGAGTTTGTTACGTGGAGACTTTTACAACAATTGGGATGAAGTGTATGCTAGTGTCCCTACCGAAACGAATGACCTGTATAAACTTCCGGGATATTATAACCTGATAGATTTCAATGCCGATGGTATTATTAAGAACAGTGAAGATACGCCGCCGATAGGTTATTCCAATATCCCCCAGAATACGGCTAATCTGACTGTGGGATTTTCCTATAAGAGAATCAGCGCCTTTGTACAATTATATGGAGTGAACAATGTGAATAGATCGGTGGGTGCAAATAATTATTTTGCAGATACCGATATCTTATTCGGGCATGTGAGGGATTATTGGTCCAAAGACAACCAGCATGCGACTTCTTTTCTACCCCGATGGAAAACGCAGGCCCAGAATATCGGTGATTATTATTTATACGATGCTTCTTCTTTCAGGCTCAGAACGGCAGAAATATCCTATACGCTTACCGGAATGAAGTGGCTCAATAATGCAGGGATATCGAATTTCAGAATATTTGTCAATGGGAACAACCTCTTCTATTGGTCCCGTTTACCGGACGATAGGGAAAATACATATTCGGGTGGTAGTGCCACTGAAGGTGCCTATCCTACTATGCGCAGAATAAATTTAGGGATCGATTTAAGCTTTTAATAATTATGAAGAAAATTGAAAAATATATTACCGGTAGCATATTGATGGTGGCGATATTGGTGTCTTCGTTCTCTTGTGAAGACTACCTGAATAAGTCGCCTGAAGCGGATATTACTGAAAAGGACGTATTTGGAAACTTTACCAGTTTCCAGGGTTTTGTAGAGCAGATGTACAAATGTATCATGGATCCCGATAAGGGAGGAGCCTGGAACAAGTATCTGTTTGCAGATGAAACCTTAAATAATAAACCATATAACTTCGATTACGGGAACTATTGGGGGAATGAAACCTATTTTTATGGTGTCAATGCAAACGTAACAAGCGATAATCCCCGTAACAGGCGTGTCTGGGAATATGCATGGTACGGGATAAGGGTTGCCAATCTGGCCCTAGCGAAAATTGACGAGGAGGGACTGTTTGAAGGGACTGCGGAAGAAAAAAACCATATAAAAGGGCAGGCATTATTTTTCCGGGGGTGGTTCTATTTCGAGATTTGCCGTTATTGGGGAGGTATGCCTTATATCAATAGGGTGCTTGATCCCACCGAGAGTTTGATCACCGAGGAGTTTAAGAGACTGAATTTTCAGGAAACAGCGAAATTGATGGCACAGGATTTCAGGGCTGCTGCCGATTTACTTCCCGATCATTGGGATGTATCGGATCCGGGGCAGGCCACACTAGGTCATAATATGGACAGAATCAATAAATTCCATGCATTGGGGTATTTAGGGAAAGCATTATTGTATGCAGCCAGTCCGATGATCAATGAGGAGGCAACAGGGAATAACTCTTTTGATCCTGCATTATCCCAGCAAGCAGCACAAGCTTTCGGTGAATTGTTGGATCTGGCCGATAAAACAGGAATCTACAAGTTGCAGCCATGGAACACATGGACCGATTGTTTTTGGCGTCTGAATAACCAGCGGCCGGGAGGTACGGAATGTATTATGATGCCTATTATTTATGACCGTGGACGCGTAAGATGGTCAGCGTTGGGGGCTAAGGTGCCTTCTTCTTTTGGGTTGAACAGTGGTTCCGATGCCGATGTGCCCACGCACAACTATATCAAAAACTACGGTATGGCTAACGGGTTGCCGATTGACGACCCTGCATCAGGATTTGATCCTGATGATCCATGGACGGGAAGAGAGCCCCGTTTTTATAAAGATATCGTTATTGATGGCGACCAGATACATCAATCCTTACCAGACGATAAGTTTGCCCAGTTATACAATGGAGGACGTCACAGATCTCAGATTAATCCTCCCAGTGTAACAGGATATTATGCGAAACGTTATGCTCCGATAGGGCCTACTTTCACAACTGCCATTGCTAACGGATTACAGGCATATGTTCCTTATTTGAGATTGGCGGATATCTATCTGATGTATGCCGAAGCGGTGTTGTTTAGTCCCAATGGTAATCCCAAAGCAACATCAGGGAATTATACCATGACGGCAGAAAAAGCATTGAATATGGTTCGGAATAGGGCACAATTACCCGATCTGGATACAAAATATACGGCGGACAACAATCTTTTCTTTGAGGAAATAGTTAGGGAAAGAGCTGTAGAACTTGCTTTTGAAGGAGCCCGTTTCTGTGATTTGCGAAGGTGGAATAGGAATGGAGACCCGAGATATTTAGATAAGACAGCGATTGATTTTGACAGGGGATCTGACGGAAAACCGGTCAATCTCAAAGAGCGGGTTATTGTTACCAGGACAGTGGAGAAAAAACACAATTGGTTACCTATACAGGTCAAGTTCACGAAGCAATATGAAGGATTTCCTCAAAATCCGGGATGGTAATTCAAATTATTAATACAAAATTTCACAAATGATGAAAAAGTATATTTTAATTATTTCAATACTCTTTTTCTTTTCAAATTATATTCCAACTATTGCAAGTGGCTTTTTCTGGCATGGTAATGATGATTTCCCGGGAATAAACGAACTCCTGGATAAAGGAGAGGAAAAGAAGGAAACAGTAAATATAGCATTCAAAAGGATTACGACAGCTAATATTGTCGGGGCGGTAAGCGCTTTGAATGCTCCGGCAATTACTGAAGAGGACAATACAATTTGGGTTCGCGAAGTCTTTGCTGGGAGAACTATGGGGATGCTCGGAAATACGAATATCCGGGGTATAGGAATCAATATCAATGTGGCAGACCTGACGGGGAGTGGAACTTTCTCAGGAAATGCATTATTCATTGTGGATGGACTACCGCGGGATATCGATGGATTGAGAATGTCGGAAATTGAAAATATAACCGTGTTGAAAGATGTGAATGCTGCAATTTTGTACGGAAGCGCAGCCATTAACGGTGTTGTTTTAATTACGACCAAACGGGGAAAGATAGGTGAAAGCAGGAGAAATATCTCTGTGAATTATGGTATATCCACGCCATTAGAGCTGCCTAAATTTTTAAATTCTGCAGATTATATGACGTTTCATAACCGGGCGCGCATCAATGATGGACTAGAACCTCAATACAGCGACGAGATGATACGGAACTACAGAAGCGGTAATAAATACAGGTATCCTGATATCGATTATTATTCAAGCGACTATGTAAGGTCATTCAGACCTTATGTCGATGTGGCAAGTGAGTTTTCAGGTGGGAACGAGATGGCAAAATATTACCTGAATTTAGGGATGAATTCCGTTGGGTCATGGCTGAATTTTGGAGAAGGGGCCAATGCAAGGAATAACGTTTTTAATGTCAGAGGAAATGTTGATTTAAAGATTATTGACTGGATCAACACATCCATAGATGCTACTGCCCTTTTTGGAACGAGCAAAGGAGCACGGGGCAATTACTTTGGCAATGCCGCCACCCTGAAGCCGCATGAATACACACCGTTGATCCCCATTGATCTTATTGATCCCCAGAATACATTGCTATTGGGAAGAAAGAATGACGTGGATGGACAATATTTATTGGGAGGAAATATAAACCAACAAACAACGCCTTTTGGAAATGGGTATGCTGGGGGAGTCAGCGAAAACATCTATCGGAACTTCTCATTTAACAACAGGATCAATTTTGACCTGGGTTTGTTGACGGAGGGGCTCTCTTTTCATACCAATTTAAGTTTCGATTATTATACGGTATATAACCAAACTGTGAGTAATGAATACTCTGTTTATGAGGCGGTTTGGGATGATAATGAAGATAAGATAATCGATCTGAAACAGTATGGAAAGGATGCTCGCCCAGGTACGCAAACAGTGGGAGATGCACGTTTCAGGAGGAGAATCGGTTTTTACGGATTGTTGAACTATGATAGGACTTTCGATGATATACATAATGTGTCAGGTTCTCTTATAGGCTATGGAAGCCAGTTTAAAGAGACTCTTGACTTTCAGGGAGTGAAACATGCGCATTTAGGACTACGTCTGGCATATACCTATGATAACAGATATATGGTTGATTTCAGCAATGCCTATGTCAATTCGGTAAAATTGGCTCCCAATAACCGACGGGCTTTCTCGCCTTCTCTTGGTTTAGCATGGGTCATGAGTTCGGAAGAGTTCTTATCGTCGGCAAGCAATATCGATTTACTAAAGTTTAGGCTTTCAGGTGGTATCCTGAATTCGGATTTACCCATTGCCGGTTTCTTTTATTATGATAATAGATACGGCACTTCAGGAAGCTATAACTGGTATGAAGGAACAAGAAGTAGAAGCGGAGTCATGTCCAACTGGGGGGAGAATCTAAATTTAGGATTTGCAAAACGTAAAGAGGTAAATATTGGTGTTGAAGGGCTGTTCTTCGATAAAATGATTGGATTAAATGCTAACTTTTTCTATGATATCTATAGTGATTTGGTCGTTCGTCCTTCCAGTAAATATGCCGGATTTTATAACGATTTTATTTCTTATTCAAACTTTGAGAAAGATGCTTATACTGGTTTGGAAGCTAGCGTTAATTTCAATAAATCCTTCGGTGACTGGAATTTGCAACTCGGCGTAAATGCCTTATATGTAACCTCGGAAAGACTTATCGTGGATGAAGTATATGCTGATGAATACAGATACAGGAAAGGCTATCCAAAAGATGCGACTTTTGGGCTGGAGGCACTCGGTCTATTCAAAGATCAGGCAGATATAGATAATAGCCCCTGGCAATCATTCGGGACCGTTCGTCCCGGTGATATAAAGTACAAAGACCAAAATGGGGATGGTGTTATCGATGGAAATGATGAAGTCTATCTACGACGCTGGCAAGCTCCATTTTCCGGTGGTATGCATTTGAAGATTTCCTATAAGAACCTGACTCTTTTCGCACTGGGTGAAGGTCGTTCAGGTGCCGATACTTTCATGGAGGGGGATTACTATTGGGTGGATGGAAATGATAAATATTCGGAGATAGTGCTCGATAGCTGGACTCCTGAAACGGCAAATACAGCGACCTTCCCAAGGTTAAGTTCTGTTTCCAATAATAATAATTTCCGGAGATCGACATTCTGGTTATACAACAATGATTATTTCCAGATCAGGAAAGTGCAGTTGACTTATAAAATGCCTGAATCATTTATCAAGGCAATGAAAATGAGTGATTTTGATCTTTTTATAGATGCTTCGAATCTTTACCAGTTTGCAAAGAATAAGAAGATCAGGGAGACCAACGTAGGGGGGAATCCTTATAGCCGCACATTCTCAATAGGATTAAGGACAAAATTTTAATTAGATGATTATGAAATTAAAAAAGATATTTTCTCTGTTTTTAGGACTGCTTTTCCTGTTTCCCGCCTGTACCATGTTGGAGCCGGAGGATGATAATCATAGTACGTTTGACAGGGTGTTAAAGGATCCGAATTTTGCCGAAGGATTGCTGATAAGGGCATATACTTTTATTACCACAAACAATTATCAGTTTGATGAAGTGGCCACTGACGATGCTGTTACAAATGACAAGTTCAGTTCATATATGAGAATGGCGACCGGTGAATGGTCATCCCTGTATAATCCTCAGGATCTTTGGACAAATTCCAACAGGGCTATCATCTATATCAATGAGTTTCTGACCGTTGTAAAAGATGTTCCCTGGAAATGGACGGATGAGGAGTTGAATGACCTGTACGTTCGTAGATTGACAGGAGAATCGTATGCTTTAAGAGGCCTGTTTAAATATTTTATGTTGAGGAATCACGGTGGTTTGGATCAGGAAGGACAACTGTTGGGTTTGCAGATCCTGGATACTTATCCTCTTGCCCAGGATGATTTTGCAAAATCCAGGGCAGGGTTTGATGAATATGTCAACAATATTTATGCAGATCTGGATGAGGCACTCAAATACCTTCCTTTGGATTACGGCGATAGGTCGACTCTCCCTTCCGGATTTAGCGGAATCCCTATGGATAAATACAATACCGTTTTTGGTAATTATAGCCAGCAGAGGATGAGCGGAAGGCATGCGAAAGCAATAAAAGCCCGCCTCGCCCTTTTAGTGGCGAGTCCTGCTTTTAATCCGGCAAATGATCAGAGCCTGTGGGCAAAGGCGGCCGATTATCATGCCGAATTACTGGATGAGATTAATGGTGTAGAAGGTGTGGATCCCAAAGGACATATCTTCTATCTGAAGGAACAAATTGATGCTGCCGACTTGAATAGTGGAGACAAAATGGATATACCTGAAATTCTATGGAGAAGACCTATCTATACAGATAGGATAAAAGAGGAGAATAACTTTCCTCCCTCTTTGTTTGGCAGAGGACAGGTAAATCCTTCTCAAAACCTGGTGGATGCTTTTCCCATGGTGAATGGTTATCCGATCACTCATCCGGAATCGGGCTATAATGCTTCCGATCCTTATACAAACAGGGATCCAAGGTTAGATCTTTATATTATCCGTGACGGAAGCAGATATAAGAATACGATTATCCGAACAGCTGTTGGAGGAGGAGTGAATGCTGTGGACTCCGTATCGAACTCGACAAGAACCGGCTATTATCTGAAAAAGCTTTTACGGGAAGATGTGAATGCCAATCCCGCATCTGCTGCCAATCAAAAGCATTTTAACACACATATCCGGTATACAGAGTTATTTTTGAATTATGCGGAAGCTGCGAATGAAGCGTGGGGTCCCACTGGTACTGGCACACATGGGTATTCCGCCAAGGATATCGTATCTGCAATTCGTCAAAGAGCCGGTATCCAGCAACCGGATGCTTATCTTGCTACTGTAACGGATAAAGAGACAATGCGGGCTTTGATTCAGAATGAAAGAAGATTGGAATTATGTTTTGAAGGGTTCCGTTTTTGGGATTTGCGCAGATGGAAAAAGGATTTGACAGAACCGGTAAGAGGGGTTACTATTCAAGGTAATGTATACTCTTATTTCACAGTCGAGCAACGGGCCTATAATAATGATCATATGCATTATGGTCCTATACCCAATAATGATGTTGTTAAATTCGGAATATCCCAAAACGCCGGATGGTAAACTAAAACAATAATACTTACGAAGATGAAAAAAATAATATTCTTATCGATCCTCTTAATAGTATATTTTACTTCTTGTCGGAACTTTGATATAGAACACCCCGACTATGAATATACCGCTGGTTACTTTCCCTATCAGTTCCCTGTAAGGACGCTGGTGTTGGGAGACTATATCTATGATAACTCTAATGACATTGCGCATAAATTTCTTATTTCTGTGGGGATAGGCGGTGTTTATAGCAATGAAAAGGATAGGGTTTTTAATATACAGGTTGACAACAGTCTATGTGATAATATTCTGTTTACTGCCGGTGGCAACCAAATTAAAGCGCTACCATCAAATTATTACCAGTTGGGCGCCAATCAGATCATCGTACCAAAAGGAAAAATGAATGGAGGGGTAGAAGTGCAGTTGACAGATGCCTTTTTTAGTGATCCTGATGCGACAAAAAACAGATATGTCGTTCCTGTACGATTGGTTGGATCCAATGATGTTGATACTATCCTGGTCGGTCAGTCCCCGAATCCCAATGCAGATCCGCGTATTGCGTCACAATGGGATGTTGCTCCGAAAAATTTCACTATGTTTGCGGTAAAATATATCAATGAATTTCACGGAACATATTTTCATTATGGAAGTAATAATGTAAAAGACCTGTCGGGTAATATTGTAGAAAGTAACAGTTACAGCCAGCAATACGTTGAAAAGAATCCGACAGTAAAATTAGCGACAACCGGAAGGTATCAAGTGTCATTAAGTGCATTTTTTCAGTCAGAGATAATGGAAGGTACATTAAATATGATACTTACTTTCAATGGAAATAACTGTACTGTTGCTGCCCCTGATAATTCTCCCTACACAATTACTGGGACAGGGGAGTTTCAATCAAAGAAATACAATTGGGGCAACAAAGAAAGAGATGGTATCGTATTAAAATATACCGTATCGGACGGTACCCATGTGTATGAGGCAGAGGAGACATTAGTAATAAGAGACAGGGGTGTTGTAATGGAAGTATACTCACCTGTTCTTCTTTGATCTATTTTCTAAGAGGGTGTACCATCTGATGATTTCACCCTCTGTCTATCTAATACTGCCTGGGTATGGTGCCAAAAGAGTATTTGTCTACTCTTTGAGTGAATTCATTTGTTTATCATCATGTGTTCATTTGCTATCATGTTTCTTTTGAAGAAGGCCAAGTTAAAAATACTTCTCTTAATTGTGTGTTTGATGATGGATAACCAGTTTATTGGTAGTTTTAATTACTCTCACGAATACACGAAAGACAATAGTTCTATAAGTCTTCTATTTAGTAGATTAGATACAGATTTGTTGTTAAATCAGTCTCAATTCAAAGATGATCAGAGAGATAATTCGCGTGGAAATGCATTATTATCTTATTTTCGATCAAGAGAAGGTATTCATCATCCTATAAACAGAAGAGAAAAGCAAGATTATAGAGGTAAAATTGCAGCGGAGGCCGATTTCGAGGTTGCAAGGGACGCACTCCGCCACATTTTTGTAGGCCAATCGGCATACCCTCGTTTTTTTTGTGGGGAAGATATTGATTGGGGTTTTCGTCCCGTCCCTGATAACGAGTGGGTTTGGCAGTTGAACCGGATGTCTTTCTGGGATGCCATGGGAAAAGTTTATTGGCACACGGGGGATGAAAAATATGCCAAAGCATGGGCTGAACAAATGATGGATTGGGTCAAAAAGAATCCCAATGATGATCATCATAAATATGCATGGCGTTCTATTGAGGCAGGAATAAGAGGAAATAGATGGGTCGGTTTGTTCCAGCGTTTCATTGATTCACCACACTTCACTCCCGAGGTGCTTGTTGTTTTTTTGAATAGTCTGTACGATCATGCCTCCTATCTAATGACAAAATATTCGACCGGGAGTAACTGGGCTTTGATGGAAGCGGAGGGAATGGCTGCGATTGCTTTTCTGTTTCCTGAGTTTAGAGATGCTGGAAAATGGAAAAAAGAAGCCATACGACGACTCAACGAGGAGATCCATATTCAGGTTTATCCGGATGGACACCAGAAAGAGTTGGCAATGGGATACCATATCGGAAGTATCGACTGGTTTCTCAGGACATACCGGCTGGCTGCCATGAATGGACTTGCCGATGCTTTCCCAAAATCATATTTGCAACAAATAGAAAAAATGTGTGAGGTTCCGATGAAGTTATGTCTTCCGGATGGGACTAATGTGCAATTTGGAGATGCATGGAAAGGATTGCCGGGACAACATAATGCCCGATTTATACAATGGGCTGATCTTTTTGGTAGAGACGACTTCTTATACCTTGGAACCGGAGGAAAGGAGGGGAAGATGCCCGACTCTACGGCATATGCTCTCCCGGTAAGCGGACTCTATTCAATGCGCAGTGATTGGACAAGCGATGCTGTCTGCCTGGTGCTAAAATGTGGCTCCGATGGCGGTTGGCACTCACATCCCGATAATGGTACGTTTGATTTGTATGCAGGTGGCCGGAACCTGATGCCCGATGCCGGTTGCTATGTATATAGTGGTGATCCCGAAGGTCGTGCCTGGTTTCGACAGACAAAAGTGCATCAAACTCTCACCCTTGACGGGAAAGATTCAAAATATGATCCGAGCCTTCTCCTGTGGCAACCTGGAGATCAACTGGATGTGCTGGTTGTGGAAAATGACAGCTATGATAACCTCACTCATCGTCGTTCTGTATTTTTTGTGGATAAAAAATATTTCGTTATTGTCGACGATGCGACCGGCGATGCAGCGGGGGATGTGGCCATTCACTTTCAGTTGGCACCGGGAAATGCTTTTTTCAATAGTGCCGATAATTCAGTGACGACCCGTTTCGATGAGGGTTGGAACGTTTTGGTACATAATCAGTCACAATCAACCATACTGCAGGAAGAGGACGGTTGGGTTTCGTTTAAATACACTGTAAAAGAACCACGTCCTGCATTTTCTTATAGGATGAAAAAAGAGTCGAGCAAGCGTGATATTCGTTTTGTGACGATAGTAGCTCCTTATGAAAAAGAACCTCCCAGTATCATTGTTAAATCATTAAAAGATCCAATTTCCTCGTCTGGGATCGAACTGGAAATAGAGGAAAATGGAAATAAAAAGAAAATTGGATATATAATTGATTAATTCCTACTGATATGAAAACAAAGTATACTTATTTTATCAGTTTATTGTCGTGTATTATCATGTTTTGGTCTATGCCGGTTAGTGGTATGGCGCAGGATTCAGAAAGAGGGGATATCCCGAAACTGGACAATCCTATGACAACGTCCTACTTGAAAAAGAATCTGCGGAAATCCCAACCGCGTCTCGTGTTGAACAGATCTACCGAACAAGTCCTCAAACAAAAATTAAAAACTGATCCGGTAACACAGAATATGTATAAGGCCATCAAATTGAATTCAGAGAAGGTATTGGACCAGCCTTTGTTAGAACGAATTCAAATAGGTCGACGATTGCTGTCGGTTTCCCGTGAAATGCTTTACCGTATGAATATGTTGGGAATGGTGTATCGTACCGATAAAGATCCGAAAATATTGGAGCGAATCAACGATGAACTGGTAGCTGTCTGTAACTTCAGAGACTGGAACCCGTCCCATTTCCTTGATGTAGCGGAGATGGCAATGGCGGTAGCTATCGGGCTTGACTGGACTGCAGGAGATCTTCCACGGTCTACCATCGAATTGGCCGAAAAAGCTTTGATTGAAAAAGGCATTCAACCCAGTTGGCCGGAAGACGGTAAAAATCCCGGATGGGTGTATGGTGGCAATAACTGGAACCAGGTTTGTAACGGAGGAATGATCGCGGCTTCTATTGCTATCGCGGAGAGAGACCCGGACCTTGCCGCGAAAACCATTCACAGGGCGCTCGACGGGTTACCCCGTTCTCTGGCATCCTACATGCCGGATGGTGTATATCCTGAGGGATCGACTTACTGGGGATATGGAACCAGTTTTTCAGTGGTGACGATTGCGATGTTGGAAAGTGCTTTTGGTAATGATTTCGGATATGGCGATTATCCCGGTTTTAAAGAGAGTGCTATTTTTAGGGTCCTTTGTAACGCTCCATCAGGTTGGTATTATAATTTCGCTGACTGTGGAGATAAAAGGGGGGTGAATGGGGATGCAATACTGGCGTGGTTTGCAACAAAAACAGGGAATAAGGCTTTTTTTGAGAAGGAAAGATTTCTCATGCCTGTTGACCGGATGAGTAGATTAGGGCGATTAGATGGTGCTGCCTTGGTCTGGATCTCCCAATATAAGGAAAAGGCAGAAGTGGAAATTCCCGCTGCGTGGAAAGGAGAGGGTCAGAATCCCATTGTAATATTTACAGGTGAGGAAAATGATTCACATCAATATTATTTTGGAGGGAAAGGGGGCAGAGCAACGGTGAGTCATGGAAATATGGATGCCGGCTCTTTTATTTTCGAGTTGAATGGAATTCGTTGGGTTATAGATCCAGGAAATCAGGATTATCATGAATTGGAAAAAACAGGTTTTAACCTTTGGGGAAATTGTCAGGATTGCGAACGATGGACTTTGCTTACTAAAAATAATTATGGACATAGTACGTTAACGGTAGATGATCAATTGCATGGGGTGAATGGATTGGCTACGTTAAAAAGTTTCAATAGCGGAGATAAACCGGAAGCGACAATAGATATAACGGCAGTCTTTAAAGATCGGTTAGCAAAAGCAGAAAGAAAATTCACTAAAGAAACCCATAATTCTTTGGTTATTGAAGATGATATTGAATTATTGGATTCTACGAAATTAATAACATGGCAATTAATTACGCAGGCAGATATTGAATTTACAGATTATGGAGTAAACTTGTTACAGGAAGGAAAAAAACTTAAAGTAGAAAATTTATCACATCCCCAACTATCGTTTTCAATTGTATCTCTTCATCCTGCCCCGTTGAAGCTTGACCGACAAATGGAAGGGCTGAAACGATTAGAGTTAAGAATCCCTACGTGGATAGTTCAAGATAAAAAAGATAAAATAAAAATCAGATTGTCAGGCGAATAAAATAATATCTGGATTTTGGAAAAAATATTTATTGGTTGTATAAAATTAAAATTGATTCAAATGAAAAAATTATCACTCCTGTTTTGTTTGGTTTTTACTGTTTTTTGTGTAACCTCCTGCCAGCATAAAGAGGCTGATAAAGTAAATAGTATCGATGAAAATGTTACTTTTGCTGCAGATCAATATGGATTGTTATTAGAAAGTATAGAAAATTCGGAAAAATTACTGAACCCGAAATCATTTATCGATGGCAAGATGAAATTTATCCCTCCTCAGGAATGGACATCCGGTTTTTTTCCCGGTACCTTATGGTATATATATGAACTTACGGGAGATGAAAACTGGAAGAGTACAGCCATACAGTATACCGAGATGTTGGATACGATTCAATATTTTACCGGAAATCATGATGTGGGTTTTATGATAGGTTGTAGTTATGGGAATGGATATAGGCTTGCGGGTAATAAAGATTACAAAGATGTAATTGTACAAGCGGCTAAATCATTGTGTACGCGTTACAATCCGGCTGTGGGATTAATTCAATCGTGGAATGCCAATTCGTCAAGAGATTGGGAATATCCTGTGATTATCGACAATATGATGAATCTGGAATTGCTTTTTGACGCAACTGAATTTTCGGGTGATTCCACCTTCTATAACGTCGCGGTAACCCATGCTGATAATACTATCAAAAACCATTACAGGCCGGATTACAGTATTTGGCATGTCATTGATTACAGTAAAGAAGATGGCTCGGTAAGACATAGAAATACCCATCAGGGATATGCGGATGAAAGCACATGGTCCAGAGGGCAGTCGTGGGGTATTTATGGATATGTAATGTGTTACAGGAAGACAAAAGATCCGAAGTACCTGGCACAGGCAGAGAATACGCTTGAATTCATTGCGAATCATCCTAATTATCCGGAGGACGGAGTTCCTTATTGGGATTATGATGCACCGGATATCCCGGATACCTATCGGGATGCTTCTGCAGGCTCTATTCTCGCTTCCGCTTTATATGAATTGTCAACCTATTCAATGAAAAGAAATTATAAAGAATGGGCAGATAAAATTATGAATACGCTTGCAAGTCCCGACTTTAGGACTCCTTTAGGTAAAAATGGGAATTTTATTCTGATGCATTCCATAGGAAGTCTACCCCATAATTCAGAGGTAGATGTTCCTTTAAATTATGCCGATTATTATTTTTTGGAAGCATTGAAAAGGAAAAAGGACTTGGAAGAATAGTGTCATAAAATGTGGTTGACCAGATAATATCCTGTGGAGGCAATCAGTGCATAAAACCGGCAAAAGTGCATTTGTAAATGGTGATTGATTTAAAATGTTTATTAACGTTATTATGAATAAAATAGATCTTATTTTTTTCCTTGTAATTACTGTATGGAGTACAACAACAATATCTGCACAACAAACAAATGCCTGTAACCTTATCTCTAAAGGGTGGGTGTGTTATAGTGACTTTGGTGCCAAGGGCGATGGGAAAACCGATGATGTGAAAGCTATTGCTGCCACGCATGCATTCGCCAATGAGCATGGCCTGACAGTAAAGGCTGACGAGAGAGCTACCTATTATATTGGAAGAGAAGATCACACGATAGATATCCGGACCAATACCGATTTTGGAAATGCAGCATTTTTTATTGATGACACCGATGTCGAAAATCGGAATGCTCCTGTTTTCTCTGTTAACTCAACCCTGCAGCCAATTACACTTGAGGGCATCATCTCGTTAAAAAAGAATCAGGAAAAAATTGACGTTTTATTGCCGGGAGCCGGTCTGGTGACCGTTACTGACTCCAACGTCAGACGTTACATCCGGTATGGTCCCAATCAAAATAAAGGATCCCATCAAACAGATATCTTTGCAGTGAATGAACAGGGTGAAGTGGATAAGAATACGCCCATCATCTGGGATTTTGACCAGATCACGGAAAGTAGCTTTCTCCCTATCGATGAAACGACACTGACCCTTACCGGAGGGCGTTTCACTACCATTGCCAACAGGGAGGAATCAAGATACACCTACTACAGCCGTGGTTTGGCGATACGGCGATCGAATGTGATTATAGATGGCCTGGAACACCATGTTATCGGTGAAGGAGACACGGGTGCACCGTATGGTGGGTTCATTCACATCAGTAACTGTTCCAATGTGATAGTCAGGAATACCCTTCTCACCGGACGAAAAATGTACCAGACTATTGGATCGGCAGGGGTTAGGGTCTCTATGGGAAGCTATGACATCTCTGTGAACCGGGCACTGAATGTAACCTTCGAGAACTGCAGACAGACGAATGATATCCACGACCGCACCTACTGGGGGATCATGGGATCCAACTACTGTAAAAATCTTGTGTACGACAATTGTGTCTTTTCCCGTTTCGATGCTCATATGGGAGTTGCCAATGCCACCATTCGTAACTCTACACTGGGACATCAGGGAATTAACGCTATCGGCAGCGGGGTTTTTATCGTTGAGAATTCCACCATAGCCAGCAGAACCCTTATTAATCTGCGTTCTGATTACGGCAGTACCTGGCAGGGTAAATTTATTATACGCGACTGTGTTTTTATCCCTACCGGTCTGGAGAGCGGCAATGTAAGCCTGATAGGAGGATCCTATTCCGGGCAGCACGATTTTGGTTACACGTGCTATATGCCTGAACGAATTACCATTGAAAACCTTCGAATCGAGGATGCCGGCCATCCAGTGGAGTATGAAGGTCCTGCAATTTTTTCTAATTTCAACAGGGAAATGAACGACAATACCTACATAGAAAAGTATCCATACATTAAAACAAAGGAGGTCATCCTCAGGAATATAAATATATTTAGTGGTAAATCATTGAAAATTAGTGATAATCCCTATATGTTTAAAGATGTAGCCATACGTTGAATCTTTAATCCGGAGCGTTAACGGATTATTTCTTATTTTTACCGTAAAATTAATCGAAAACATGAAACCAGATGGACTGTATAGATCGCAATACCCGTCATTCGATAATAAATAGTTTTAATCGGATGAAAATAAAAACTGTTATTTTATTCTTTATCTTTCTGATTATAAGTGAAGTGTTGTCGGCTCAAAACTGGCGTGATATAAAAACCGCTGAAGACGTTTGCCTCGCCTATCCGGAAGAAATGAAAAAAATGCTGAAGGAACTCGATATGGATTACCCCGGAATGGGAAGAGTAAAGAAGGCTATAAGCATGGGAGATCTGGAAGAGGCGTGCAGACAACTCCTTGAATACTATAAAAACAGTATCAACGCACTGCATTTGAGAAAGGAGCAACCGGTAAAAACGGATCAAACAGAAGCTGAAGTCGATACTATCCTTGAAAATGTGTTTGTTATACAGAATGTAAAAGGGAGGGTTCCATGGGGGGACGATGGCCATCGCGATTGGTATTACAAAGGGCCGAACGATGACCATGAATGGGCCTGGCTGTCTAACCGGCACAGCCAGTTACATCACGTGTTTACCACGTATCTTGAAACCGGGAATCCGAAATATGCTATCTATATCGATGAGTTCCTGCGCGATTTTATTATTAAGAGTATACCTTATCCCGGGGTGAAAAGCCGCACTTCCGTATGGCGGGGACTGGAGGTGAGTTTTCGGGCAAAAAGGTGGTCTGAGATCTTTTATGGCTTATTGAACAGCGAATACCTGTTGCCGGCAACCCGGCTCTTAATATTGAGTAGTCTGCCCGATCATGCCCATTACAATCGTAATTTTCATGCAGAAAATAATTGGTTGACCATGGAAATTTCAGCGCTCGCTACCGTCGCGACCAATTTTCCCGAGTACAAAAAATCGAAAGAGTGGTTTGATTATTCCGTTGATGTAATGGTAGAGAGTATGAAGGATCAGGTGTACCCCGATGGAGTGCAAACAGAACTTACGTCTCATTATCACATCACATCATTGGTGAATTTTGAACTTTTTAAAAATATTTGTGACCTGGCAAACCGTCAATTACCGGACTATTATACGCGGACTTTAATAGAGATGAACGATTACCTGGCCCGGACTATGCGTCCAAATGGAACGGGCATCCTGAATAATGATGGTGATCTGGATTATAATAAAGAAAGAATTCTTAACGCTTCCACTCACCATCAGAGAAGCGAGTGGAAGTTTATTGCATCGAACGGACAAAAAGGTGACATGCCGCAAGACGGACCCTCCTACTTTTTTCCCTGGGCAGGTCAATTGATTTCGAGAAGCGGCTTCGATACCGATGCCCATTGGTCGTTCTTTGATATCGGACCATGGGGAAGCGGACACCAGCATAACGATAAACTTCATATATCCATCTTTGCTTACGGACGCGACCTTCTGGTGGACGCCGGCAGGTTTGCTTACACGGGTGAAGTAGCCCGGAAATTTCGAACTTACGCAACCGGAAGCCAGTCGCATAATGTGCTGCTTATCGATGGGAGAGGACAGGCCCCGGGGCCGTTGCTGGCTACCGGACCAGTTGATAAAAAGCAATGGCTTCTAACCGACGAATACGACTATGTGTGGGGATCGTTTGATTCCTTCACGGGGATTGAGGGCAAGGCCAATCACATCCGTCACTTGTATTATTCTCGTGGTAATTTTTGGGTGATTGTGGATGAAATTATTACCGACCGCCCCCGAAAAATAGAGGCACTATGGCACTGGCATCCTACTTGCGAGGTGGTTAATGATGGATACAGGATTTTTACTCAGAACGAAAAAGGTAACCTACAGGTCATCCCGCTCGGTAATCAAAACAGGGAGATAACTTTCGTGAAAGGTCAGGAAAAACCGGAGGTACAGGGATGGTATAGCCAAGCATACAATAATTATGAACCCAACGTCGTGTCCATCTTCACTACGCATGTTGAATCGGACGATAAAATCGTGTGGATGCTCTTCCCTTCTGAAAAGGTTGACAAAGGTATCAAGGCCGAAATTGTTTCCGAATTATCAAGAGAGATAACCGTACGCGTTATTGATGGAAAAAATAAAGAATCTGTAGTGACAATACCCCTCTACACAACAGAGTAGAGTTGAAATTCCCTTTTATGAAAAATAGATACAACACGTATCCACGAGAATACAAGTCGGACATATAATTTGTGACAACTAATCGTAATCAATATAAAAAATGAAGCAGTATTTTAAAACAAAAGCAATTTTGAGTGGCATTGCATGCCTGGTTCTCTTATTCACTACCTCTTGCAAAAAAAAACATCCCATGGAAGAGGTGATTTCCAAGAGTTTTGAGGTAATCGAACAACAAGCCCTTCTGATGGCAGAATACCTGGATGATAAAGAAGGACGACTGCCCCGTTCCTATACCGCGGGAGATGATAAAATAATTACTTCCGATTCAAAATGGTGGTGCAGCGGGTTTTACCCGGGAGTATTATGGTATTTATACGAGTATACCAATGAGCCTGACCATCGTGCATGGGCAGAAAAGTACTCTTCCCGGGTTGAAGAAGAAAAATATAACACATACGATCATGATATCGGTTTTCAGATTTATTGCAGTTTCGGTAACGGCTATCGGCTTACCGGCCGGAATGATTATGCCGAAATTTTAAAAATAGCCGGGAAAAGTGCCCTTGAAAGATATAATCCCCGATTAGGCGTAATACGATCGTGGGATTTTAACCGGCAAAAATGGCAATATCCGGTGATTATCGATAATATGATGAACCTTGAATTGTTGATGTGGAATTATCGCAATACGGGAGAGCCGATTTTTCAGGAGGTGGCGGTTTCGCACTCCGATAAAACATTAGAATATCATTATCGTGAAGACCAAAGTTCATACCATGTAGTATCTTACGACACCATTTCAGGATTACCTCACATGAAACAGACGCATCAGGGGGCTTTTGACGAGTCGGTTTGGGCAAGAGGAAATGCGTGGGGATTATACGGTTACACGGTCATGTACCGGGAGACAAAATTGCAGCGATACCTCGATCAGGCAATCGCTATCGCCAACTTGATGATAAATCATCCCAATATGCCGGAAGACGGTATTCCTTATTGGGATTACCTGGCACCTGAAATTCCGGACGCCTTAAGGGATTCCTCCGCCGGAGCCATCATCGCGTCGGCTTTGATTGAGTTGAGCACAATGACCGACGGTGAACTGAGTGAGAAATACCTGTCAGTAGCTGAGAAACAACTTCTTTCACTTTCATCACCGGAATATCTTGCAGAACCCGGCACGAATGGTTTTTTTATTCTAAAAAGAGGGGTGGGACATCTACCGGGAGACAGTGAAGTAGACGTACCCCTGACGTATGGCGATTATTATTATGTAGAAGCTTTGATTCGATATAAAAATTTAAAAGGATGGTAACACGCTAAGTTTATAAAAGATGAAAAAAATATTGTTTTTAGTATTTATCGTGCTCTTTTCAATGGATACTTATTCCTTTGAAAAAAGAGATATTCTTCAGAAAGAATCTCAAATGATCGGATTATCGGAAGCCCTTATTAAAGACTTCTCAGAGATTGGTTTTCCGGATTATAAAAACCGGAACTTCTGGAATAATCTTCCCGATACTATCAGGAAGCAATATATAGAAGGAGCGGAAAAATACCTGGATTATGACTGGCCTGTTGTAAAAGCGACCGACTATCTGGAAATTATCCGCTCAGGGGACAGAAGGCAAGGAGCCTATGCTGCACCGAGCAACGCCTTACAATCGTTGGTAATGGGTGAATTGGCGGAAGGTAAAGGCCGGTTTACAGATCAGATAGTGAATGGGGTGTGGTATTATAGTGAACAGACCTGGTGGGGGTGGTCTGCCCACTTATCGGCCCAAAACGCAAAACATGGATTGCCTGATGTGAATGAGCCGGTGATTGATTTAGGTGTGGGCGAAATTGCCAATGTACTCTCATGGACCTGGTTCCTTTTCAAAGATGAATTTGATGAAATACATCCGCTCATTTCGCAAAGGTTAAAACAGGAAATTATGAATAAAGCTGTAATCCCCTATTATGAACGTGATGACTTCTGGTGGATGGGGTTCGGTTCCAGATCTGTCAACAACTGGAATCCATGGACTAATCACAATATGCTTACCGCTATTCTTATTTTGGAAGATGACCATCAGAGGAAAATTGATAATGTAGAAAAAGTAATCCGTTCGTTAGATGCTTTTGTAAACTCATATCCTGATGATGGAGGGTGTGACGAAGGGCCTTCTTACTGGGGAAGGGCAGGCGCATCCCTTTACCAATGTCTGGATTTACTCGGAAGGGCGACCCATGGTAAATTTAATGTATATGACAGCCAGCTTATTAAAAATATGGGAACATACATATATAAAGCTTATATAGACTATCCCTATTTCATTAACTTTGCTGATGCGGATGCTACAACGGGAGGGCGTCCCGCGGTCATTTATAATTATGGAAAAGATATTGAAGACCCTGTGATGCAACAATTCGGCGCTTTTTTAGCGGAAAAGCAAAATTGGGGAAAAAGGAAGCCGGGTGAAAAAATTGATGAGCAAATCATGCAATTGATGTATCTCGATGAAATCAGTAAAACAACAACTAAAAATGCCCTCATAAATGATTTTTGGCTACCCGACATTCAAGTAGGAGGTGGTAGGGATAAAACCGGTACTTCCGAGGGATTTTTCTTTGCCGCAAAAGGAGGTCATAACGCGGAGAGCCATAATCATAATGATTTGGGTTCTTGTGTTCTATATTTTAACGGGAAGCCTTGCCTGATTGATTTGGGGCGGGAGACATATACTGCACATACTTTCAGTAGCCGGCGTTATGAAATCTGGACTATGCAGTCTCAATACCATAATGTTCCAAAAATCAATGGCTTTGATCAACTGGCAGGTAGGGATTATAAAGCGAAAAATACGGATTTCAAATCTGACAACAGGCAGATTATGTTCTCAACCGATATTACTGATGCATATCCCAAAGAGGCAGGAATAAGGAAATGGGAAAGAAGTTATCGATTGGATAGGGGAAAGCGGTTTGTTATAAAAGATGTTTATCAGTTCAATAGAATTCCTGACGATGCTACCTCGCTGAACTTTATTACTTATTGTAAAGTTTCACAGAATAGCCCCGGCTCTTTATTGCTTCAAGGTGAGGGTTTTGCATTGGAAATGAAATATGATTCGAAAACGCTGATTCCGGAAGTTGAGTTTATCGAAGTAACCGACAATGGACTAAAGCGGTATTGGCCCGATGGGGTTACAAGGGTTGTTTTTACGCTAAAAGATCCAAAGATCAGAGGAGAGAATAGTATAACGGTAGTCAGTAAATAATTTAATTATTATATCTGTTCACCGGAAACTTTTCCAAATTAAAATATACTTGTTGTGAGAAATATATTCGTCTACTTATAAATTCTATTTTTTTGTAACGTAAATTTACATGGACAGAAAGTTTATAAAGGTATGGATGCGAGATGATAAACATTCCTTATCATATTGGAATGCATACGAATTATTATCGGGAGTCATGGTTAAAATCCCCGATTTTCAGATCACGATATAATACAGACAACTTATTTACCTGTTTCACGACTTCCCCTTTCACGGTTTTTATTCACACACTTGGGGATACGAAGTTTTTCATGTAATTTTGCATCTTGTTTAGAATAAATAAGAAGCAAAGAATAGTTTATATGATCACTTCCAAAGAGATTAGACAGTCGTTTAAAGATTTTTTCCAGTCGAAAGAGCACCGGATTGTGCCTTCGGCTCCCATGGTGATAAAAGATGACCCTACACTGATGTTTACCAATGCGGGTATGAATCAGTTCAAGGATATCATTCTGGGAAATGCACCGGTAAAATATCCCCGGGTGGCCGATTCGCAGAAATGCCTTCGCGTGAGCGGGAAGCATAACGACCTCGAGGAGGTGGGACACGATACTTATCATCATACCATGTTCGAGATGTTGGGCAACTGGTCGTTCGGCGATTACTTCAAGAAAGAGGCCATTGCCTGGGCATGGGAATACCTGACGGAAGTGTTGGAACTACCTAAAGACAGATTGTACGTTACCGTATTTGAAGGAGCAGCCGAAGAGAGTCTTGAACGGGACAATGAAGCCGCTGCCTATTGGGAAGAATATTTATCCAAAGAACGGATTATTAACGGTAATAAGCACGATAATTTCTGGGAGATGGGTGATACAGGCCCCTGTGGCCCTTGTTCCGAGATCCATATCGATATTCGTCCCGAAGATGAACGGGTCAAAACAGACGGACTTTTACTTGTCAACCAAAGCCACCCACAGGTGATCGAAATATGGAACCTGGTATTTATGCAGTATAACCGTAAGGCAGATGGTTCACTGGAGCCGCTACCCGCTAAAGTGATTGATACCGGAATGGGTTTTGAACGACTCTGTATGGCTGTACAGGGTAAACTGTCGAATTATGATACCGATCTTTTCCAGCCCATAATCCGAAAAATAGGAGAAATAAGTAATGCACTTTATGGCGAAGATCCCGCGAAAGATGTGGCAATGCGCGTTGTTGCCGACCATCTCCGTACCATCGCTTTCTCCATTACCGACGGACAACTTCCATCAAATGCCAAAGCGGGTTATGTGATCCGCCGTATCCTGCGGCGCGCGGTGCGTTACGGTTACACTTTCCTGGGAATGCACGAGTCATTTATGTACAGGCTGATCCCCACGCTTATTGAAGTGATGGGTGATGCTTATCCCGAACTGGCAGCACAGCAGATACTTATTGAGAAGGTAATGAAAGAGGAAGAAGAGTCATTCCTGCGTACACTGGAAACCGGTATCCGTCTCTTGGAAAAAAACCTGCCCGAACAGGAGGGTGGGGTGTTGAGCGGCGAAGTGGCTTTCCAGCTCTATGATACTTTTGGTTTCCCGCTGGATTTAACAGAACTGATCCTGCGTGAACACGGAATGACGGTCGACGTGGGCGGTTTTAATACCGAAATGGAGAAACAGAAACAACGTGCCCGTAATGCCGCTGCGGTAGAGACCGGCGATTGGACTAAAGTACGTGATGGTGAACCGGAGTTTACAGGATATGACGAAACTGAAACCGAGACCCGTATCCTCCGTTACCGTGCTGTAAAACAAAAGAACAGGGAATTCTTTCAGATTGTCCTTTCCCGTTCACCCTTTTATGCTGAAATGGGGGGGCAGGTAGGGGATACCGGCTGGCTGATTCCCGAAGAAGGCGAGAAGACCGATATTTTTGATACCAAGCGGGAGAATAATCTAGCAGTGCATTTTACGCGGAGATTACCGGCGAATATAGAAGGAACCTTTACTGCCCGGATCGATACGGAAAAGCGGACGGCTACCGAATGTAACCATACTGCTACCCACCTGATGCACGAGGCACTTCGTGAGGTATTGGGCATGCATGTGGAACAAAAAGGGTCGTATGTATCTCCTGAACTGTTGCGGTTCGACTTCTCCCACTTCGGGAAGATGACTCCCGAAGAGATCCGTGAAGTGGAAAGACGGGTGACGGCAAAGATACGGAGTAATTATCCGATTGAAGAGCATCGTCATGTACCCATTGAAGAGGCAAAAGCCCAGGGAGCAATGGCGTTGTTTGGTGAGAAATACGGTGATGACGTGCGTACCGTCCGTTTCGGTTCTTCTATTGAATTGTGCGGTGGTACGCATATCTCATCTACGGGACGTATCGGCACATTCCGTATTATTACCGAGAGTGCCATTTCAGCCGGTGTACGCCGTATCGAGGCGGTAACGGCAAAAGTGTGTGAAGATTATCTTTATGCTAAAGAGGATGCATTAGTCGAGATAAAGAATCTATTACATAATGTACCTGATGTGATGCAAGGGATCCGCCGGTTACTTGCCGACAACGAAGAGATGGAAAAAGAGATCCGGGAGTATGTGAAAGAGAAAACCGAACAGTTGAAGCAGCGAATTATCGATAAAAAGCAGGATATCCAGGGTATAACTCTCTTTAAGCTGATCATGCCGATAGGATCGGTTGATGTGGTGAAAGATATCGCTTACCAACTGAAAGGACAGTTCC
>Ga0129314_1000310_pt1 | contig 55539 bp, 40 predicted proteins | sample O1111metagenome_FD_94431 | JGI IMG/M metagenome (GOLD analysis project Ga0129314, IMG submission 94431) | Orangutan individual fecal microbial communities from fecal samples from Wisconsin, USA - O1111 metagenome | ecosystem: Host-associated > Mammals > Digestive system > Large intestine > Fecal... | reverse complement strand
GGCATTCCGTCAACACCGTCGGCTGAATATTTATCCAGTTTTATTCCCGAGGACGAGCTGTTCCCACCGAAACCGGGCGGAGTTTGGCAGGCTCATCACGCATTCTACGCATGGAATGGACGCGAACCGTGGCTCTCACTCCCTACACTCGAACGCTTTGGCGATGTAACTACGCTCGAAAATCTCGTTGAAACTTCAAACTGGCTCCAGGGAATCGGTTACAAAGCGATATTCGAGGAAGCAAGACGTCAGAAACCTCTTTGCGCGATGGCGATAAACTGGTGCTGGTGCGAACCTTGGAAATGTGCCGCGAACAATTCACTCATAGCCTACCCGAACGTAAAGAAAACCGGTTATTTTACAGTAAAAGATTCGCTCAGAGATGTTGTTCCTTCGGCTAAATTCAATAAATTCTCTTGGGATGCGGGAAAACCGTGCGAATTTGAAACATGGCTTCTCAACGACGGAATTAAGCCCGCTTCCGGCAAAATCACTGCAACAGTCGAGCTTGACGGAGTGAAATACTATGTCGGAGTGGACGAACTCTCAACCGAAGCTAACGTAAATGCGAAGGGCGCAGTTCATCAGTTTGAAATTCCCACTTCAATTGCACCTAAAACCAGAATGAAAGTTACGCTCACCTTTGAATCAGACTCCGGCGAGACGATAGAAAACGAATACAATATGGTAGTCGGCGCGTGATTATAAATATACAGAAATAATGAAATAATTTAAGGAGTATTCTTAGATGTTGGACGTTTGTCTACCCGGAACCGGCGGCGTTGTCCCGCGACTTGACAGGTTTTTGAGCTGCTGTTATCTCCGCTATGAGGGGGTAGGATTGCTCATCGACTGCGGCGAGGGAACACAGCTTTCGGTAAAAAAAGCAGGATTTTCGCTCGGAAAAATTTCCATTTTGCTGCTGACACATTACCACGCGGATCACGTCAGCGGACTGCCCGGACTCTTGCTTTCGATGGGAAATGAAGGAAAAACATCGCCGCTCTACATATTTGGACCAAAGGGACTTGACGCGATTATTAAAGGACTTTTAGTAATCGTGCCGGAGCTTCCGTTCAAGATAATCACAAAGTCACTCGCGGATTTTGATACATTTACGCAGTATAATTATACAGTGACGGCGTTCGAGCTGAGACATTCATGCCCGTGCCTTGGATATGATATAAGAATATCGCGCGGCGGAAAATTCGACAAGGAGAAGGCAATTGCCAACGAAGTTCCGCTGAAATACTGGTCGATTTTGCAGAGAGGAGAAACAATTGACGGTTATACTCCCGACATGGTGCTCGGAAAAACTCGCCGCGGACTTCATGTGACCTATTCTACCGACACCAGACCATGCGAAATAATCTCGACTATGGCATATGATGCGGATTTGCTCGTGTGCGAGGGTATGTTTGAGCTGGAAAAGAGCGCGAGAGCGAAAGAATCTGCTCACATGACGATGGCAAGTGCGGCAAAACTGGCGAAAGATGCGGAATGCGCTGAACTTTGGTTGACACACTACAGTCCGTCGCTCCCAAATCCGGAAGAATTCGAGAATGAACCGAAGGCAATTTTCCCGAATACTGTAATTAGCTCGGATGGAATCACAAAAACGCTTCGGTTTGCGGACGAGTAAGAACAAAATAAATGAAACAGAGGATGTTCAATTTGATGAGCACCCTCTGTTTTTTTGTATAAATATGCAGCTAATAGAGGAATCAAACCTCAATCAGCACTCCGAGCACGGTTGAATAAATATAGACTTTGTCGACCGCTTCGTCAAATATCTCTTCACAGATACGTTTGTAAGTCATAAGCTGATTTCTGTGCCGTTCACGTAGCTTTTTGAACGCTAACTTGTGATTTTTGAATTCTTCCACGGAGAAACCGTCAGTTTTGTAGTCGATGAGTTCAAGCTTTCCGGTGTCGGAGTTACGATAAATGCAGTCGATAACGCCTTGAACCGTAATATAGTCGCCGTTATTTGACAATTGAGTTTTAAGTTCTTCGTTTTCGGTAAAATCTGCGGCAGGCAAGTTGATGTTGAACCTAAATTCGCGCTTGAGGAATGTTGTCAAAGACATGCGTTTATACAATTCGCTGTGCATAAATATAAATATTTGCCTCTTGTCAATTAAATCAGCTAGCTTACGTGAGATAATTCTCTCGTCATTCATACGTTCAATTTCGGCGTTAATTCCGTTTTCGGTAAGATTTTGAATATTCATAAACTGCATAAAAGTATGTATTGCAGTTCCTTTTTCGGCGGCAGTATAAGTGTTAGCACCTGTCGTAAATTTCGGTAAAATGAGCGATGCCGGAAAATCTACAGCTTCATTCGTATCACTTTCATCAGTCGAAAAATGTTGATTTATTACAACTTTGTCAAGGTAAGATGGTGACAACTCGCCTGCCATAGCTTTCACTGGAATAGAGACTGATGTTGATATATTGTTACTTGAATGATTGTCTATAACGTCAGATAAATCAGTACAAATGGAAGAATCAAACAAATTTTTGTTAAAATTACTTCCGTGCTCAACATTACAAGTGGAAATAAATGACAAAACACCTATTGGTGTTATGCTGAAACTTTCGGATTTTTCATTAGCGGTACACATAAGGATCCAGTCAAGGTAATTGACAGAATTTGCTATTGAATAAGCGTCAATTCCGTAAGCCAGAGCGGCGCACTTTTGTAATTTTTTGTCAGCATCAGCTACTTTTCCGGTGATTATCAGCCGATTCTTGGCTCTTGTAAGTGCTACGTACAGCATTCGTATTTCTTCAAATGAAGAAGCTTGCGCAAGGCGATTGGCTATTAAATCTCGTTTAAAAGTAGACTTCAATGCAAGTCCGCTTTCGTCAGAAATTTTGGTGGCGAATCCGAACTCTTTGTCAAACAGCATAGGCTTTGATTCATCGACGGTTGAACGGTATCTGCCAGTTTCGCATAAAAATACTATGGGAAATTCCAAACCTTTGGATGAATGTATACTAATAATGCTTACTGCGTCGGAAGAGTTTTCGGCTTCATCAGAACTGCGATTTCGGCTGATTTCGAACTTGATGTACTCAAGAAGAGACGGTAAAGACGAAATAGATTCGGAATCTGCTTCACCGATTAGCTCGACAAATTTGGTGAACGCTTCGTTTTCCAGTGGATCTCCGTCTGTTGAATTCAAAAGTTCGGACGAATTCTCGTTTAGGAAGTTCTGAACAAATACATCAGCGTGTGTTGATTGCGAAATTTGCTTGTATTTATTGAGCCAGTCTAGGAATGTTTGAATTTTATTGGTAATTGATGGATGTGGATCGGTTAACGAAAGATAAGAATATAGTGAAACAAACAAATGGGAGTCTGCGTTGGCGTTGTTAATTATTGCTATCTCGTCAACTGTGAAATCGAAGAATGTGTTTAACATAGCTCCGGCAAGATAGACGTCGTCAAGTGGATTATTTATAACTTCGAGGAGACAGACTATGGATTTAACTACTTGAAAGTTCTCAAGAGGTTCAGATTTCCTAAGTTGACTTTTTATAAAACGACGTGAGAGTGCTGTTTTGAATTCTTCACCATGCGATGAAGGACTGCGGAGTATTATCGCGATGTCGGAAGCTGTAATTTTTCGGTTTAAGTCTAAACTATATTCACCGATAAGAGTTGAAATTCTATGAGCTACGTATTCAGCTTCGGTGTTGGTAAAACGTTCATCCTGTTTTGGAAGAAGAATCACTTCAACGGGATGAGACTCATTGATACTGCCGTTGCTGAATATTAATTCATCGGATTGAGTGTACGTGATGTCAGAATTTGCAAAGAGTTTACCGGTGACGATGTTAGTAAATGCAATAATCTCTTTGGAACAACGGAAATTTTCACTCATGTATAGCGTATAATTGTTAGCGGTGGATGGGATTTCAGGCAAAGTAGCCCAGATATTTTTATAATTATTGAAAACATATGGATCTGCTCCACGGAATCTGTAAATCGACTGCTTTATATCGCCGACTAAAAATCGCGAAGAATGAGAAGAAAGTCGGCTGAAAATATAGTCCTGGGTTTCGTTTGTGTCTTGAAATTCGTCAATGAAAACGTATTTATAACGGCTTGAAATTTCCTCTGAGACTTTCTCGTTCGACAGAATTTGACATGCAAAATTCTCGAGGTCGGAGTAGCTCATAAGTGATAGAGATGTCTTCTTATCTTTAAGAAATGCAAAATATTCACGTAAGACAGCGTATAGAGTTTCAAAAAAATCTAGGGTGGCTTTTTGCTCGATAGCTAATAAAGATTCATCTCCTGTGAGTAAATTCGCTTTCAGATTTTGAATTTCTTTCTTTAAGCTGTCGCGAATTTCCTTGTAAGATAATGAAGCTGGGGTTGCGAATTCTTTTTTTAGTATTGGAAGTCTCTGGAATTCGATGGATGAAACTGTGGTTCTTAGCGAATCAAAAGAGATATTGTTTTCGGCACAATTATTTAGAGCTTCGCAAATTGATATGTCGTCTTCTAAAGTTGAGCGGTACTTTTTGAATACAACTTCGTCGAGCTCAATATCCGAATATATACGAGAAAATGCATAAATATAATGAGTTGCTATTTGCTTAACTAAATTACCAAGTTCATGTATAGCTGACTCTGAATTGAACATTTTGGTATTAGCACGGAGCCTTTCAATTTCAAAATTGTTGTTTTCAAGAGTATGTGCAATGGACAAAAGTTCAGCATCAATGTGAGAAGTATCTTTAGTTTTGCTTATAATATCACAAAAATATTGCCATTTTAAGCTCATAGACTCATCAGAAACCGCGAACATTTTGCTTATAGCTTGAGTCATGGCTTCGGATTCAAGTCTTTCAATTTCCGCTTCACTTGCAATTCGAGTGTCGGGAGATAGGTTGATAGTTGGAAAATATTTACGTGCGTCTTTGTATAAAAAAGAGTCGATTGTGCATATATCTGACGAAGAAAGCTTGTTAATTTGAACAGTCAAATAAGAAAATAATGAATGATTACTCAAACGATATGCATTTCTAATATCGAGCAAACGAGACTTAATTCTTGACTTCATCTCTGCAGCCGCTGCTTTGGTGAACGTAACAACAAGAAGCTCGTCGACCGTGCATTGCTTGTTCGCTATTAGCTGTGATATCTTTTCGGTAAGAACTGCGGTCTTTCCGCTTCCGGCAGCTGCTGAAATGAGCAGGTTTCCGCTGTCGAAATCTATCGCTCTTTTTTGTGAATCGGTAAATTTAATGTCAGCCATTGTTACTCCTGAAATTGCAAATATATGCAAAATTGCACCATGTACACGGATCTACGCCGCCAATGATCCTAGGTGCTAGCTCAAAGCTGTTGTGTAAAATATTATCACCAATGGATTTTACGTCCGCTATCAGTTTATCTTTTGATGAGGAAAGTTCACTCTCACTTAAGTAGACATAAATTGACTTGTCATCGCTTGAATAAGCATCGGGCAAAATGCCGCTGAATACGATTTTATCTTTGGCTGTGTCTATAACTTTTTCTGAATCGACTTCGCGAGAAACATTGACGGTTGAAAGATTGTTGGAGACGTAGATAGCACCACCAAAACTCAGAGGTTTATTGAAATCGTAAAATTTTTGCGCATTTAATAGAGAAAAGACATATATAAGAAGCTGAATTTCGGTGCAGTTTTCGAGATCTTTCATTGTAAATTTCTTATTTCCGGTCTTGTAATCGAGAACGCGTATCATTATGTTGGATTCGTTTTCACGTATGTCAATTCTGTCGGCGATTCCTTCGATAATTATACGTACCCCGTCGCTTGATACGAATTCCATCGGACGGATTCCGGATCGTCCTATCTTTTGCTCGAAAAGGAAAGGCGTGAAGCCGGATTCGGTAATTTCTTCTTCCAGTTTTTCGATGAAAACTTTGACTTGCCGTTCAATTCGGATGAATAAGTATTCATTTCTTACTTCAGCAGTTCCTACATTTTTCTCGAGTTCCGATTTAATTGAAGTGATAATATTATGTAAGAGAATTTCTCGTGAGGCGGCAGTATTATAATCATTTGAATGGGAATATATGGCAGAGAAGTATTGCTGTAGAATCGCGTGAATTATAATTCCGATATCGGGAAGTGACATTTCGCCGCTTGGACGCTGCTTGATTTTCATCTCGTATTTGCAAGCGTAACTAAACGGACAGCGAAGATAAGTTGAAATTTTAGATTGAGAAAGGTATAAAATATTAGCCTTTTGACTCTCGAAGTGAGGGGTTGGAGAAACTTTAATATCACTGGAATTAACTGCAGAAATATCCGTTGAAGTGTCGGAAATAGAATGATTTATAGTCAAAGAATTCATTACTTCTTTAACACCTCGGCAACCTTTTGATAGCAGATAGTTCTCGCAACTTCGCTTGTCGTATACTAAAAAATTAACATCAAAATCACTCGAAGAAACAACACTTCTCTCAAGCAAATGGCAAATAGTGGATACCGCGAAAGACAGCTCTTTATTCGCTTCGTATAAAATTATCACCTTGTCGGAAGCGGCTGAGATGGTTCGGTAGAACATGCAGTATTCACGTGCGCTGAGAGTTTCCGAGTTGTCGCAGGATAGCTCAATACCATAATTTACAAGTTCAGCGCGATCTCTTTCACTAAAATACTGCTTGTCGGGATTGGCTTCACCGGGGAATTCGCCTTCGTTTGCACCGAGAATAATTATGCATTTTTTGTTTTCAAGACGTATACCTTGTGCGCTACCGAATAGAATCTCGTTGCTGCCGGAGGGGATGCTGCCGGTGTCCATAGACTGCGCAACACGATAGAATAACCCGCTGAATTTTCTAGCGTCAATAGGACAGTCTCCCAAAAAGTCAACCATTTTGTCTAGAATTTCGCAAAGCACACGCCATCCCGAACGGCATTTTTCTGCTTCCTCGAGCATTCCGTATGATTTGTATGACTCACATATCTTCTCAAGCCCTACGGAAATGTTGAAGACTTCGGCTAAATGCACAATAGCTTTGGCAATATCGAAAACGGGTGCAGCTCGATTTTCGCCGTCAAAAATATTCGCAAATTCTCCGAGAGGTTCTGAAATCTGCGTTTTTAGAGAATTTACTATCCTCAAAATTCTCTCGCCGTATTCTGTGATTCCTATCTTAAATCCGTCGGGATTCATCGACCAGTCGTCACCTGTGTATGCCGCGCGACTGTTTAAATTCCAGGTATTTACATAAGTCTCGAACAGCTCAATGGCATAATTTGACAGCTCGTCTGCTTCTTCATTTTCGTTAAGCACCGGAATAACTGTAATAAGTCCCGTTTTCAAAAGACAAATTATGTCCTCTTTGCGCCATCCGTCGGAGATGATTTTCAGCACATACGTGAAGAATTTTATTACCGGATTCTGCAAAACTCCGGAGGATTCAGAGATAAAACAGTTGAAACCGTGCTGTCTCAGCTCTACGTCGACTATGCCCTTGTAGCTGTCGATATCGTGCGCAACTACCGCAATATCACTGTAATTATATCCCTTTTTCAGTAAATCATTGACCACAGCCGAGCATATTCTCGCTTCATCTATCTTGTCTTTACACTGCACAATTTCTATATTATCGGAGAAAAACTCATCTGAATCCGATGGAATTACGCCATATTTCTCAAGAATAGCATCATCTGATATATCCGGCTCGTCAAAGATGTACCTCTCGCAAAGCGCAAGCTCGGGACTCAACTTGTGGCGCAGGTTTTCACTCAGCGGAATAACACTATACTCCAGATTAAGCCGGTTCGCCAAAGTTATCAGCTTCTTTAGCGTCTCATGAGTTTCTGCAAACTGCGGCTCGAGCGTTTCGGTGGAATAGTCAAATTCTGTCTCATTCTTAGCTTTAACGGGCGTCATAATGGTTACGGTAAAATCAGCGGAAGTGCGCAGTATTTCACGAAGAATTTTCTCCTGACCGCTTGTGTACGAGAGAAAAGAATCTACAAACACGCTCTTTCCCTTGAAGTACGGATTTTCCGCGATGGATTTCGCAAGTTTTGTTTCAAGGTCGGACTTGTCAATGTAGTCCTCGTGAAGAATGCTGTTGTACGCCGCGTATACGAGGGTCACATCCGATAATCTGTCGCTGAAACTGCCGTATTTCGATGGTTTTGCTTCGTCGGATTTGCTGTCGCTTTCGTCATTTTGCTGAGACATCATTTCGAGCGCGTTTTCCGCCATTTCGGGAGTGATTCCGCTGCTTTTCAGCTCGTCGACGGCGCGGAGAAGTATCGGAATGCACCTGTCCTCGCGGGAAGAAAGATTGTTGTAGACCTTCAGACTGTTCCACACGGAGAGCATCGCGCGCCACATGATGAGGATTCTCGAGCCGTCGTCGATAACGCTATCGGCAAGTCCGCCATATTCTCGAAATACGGAACGCGCGAGATTTGTGAAATTTGTCACTTCAAGGCGCAGGTTTGACGAAGGTTTAAGGAGTCCCGCGAATTTTCTCTCCCAGACTACTGTTTCCTGCTCGGGGACTATGACGACGACCTCGCGTCCGGTATTGTTTATCAGATCGCAGACCTCGCGGGTGACGGTTTCGCTTTTGCCGCTGCCGCTTCGTCCGGTTATAAATCTAATCATTTGAACCTCAATTTACAAAACCGCGCGGAATGTACCGAAATTCGGCAGCAAGCGCACGGTTTTATCTTTAGTTTGCGGGGGGATTTTATACAAGATTAAGACAATCTGCCAAATCCGCACCCAATGTAGGAGAATTTCTCGCAAGAGGAATTCTCGAGAATCGGCTGGTGTTCTAAACTATTAAGCCACAAATAATGCCGATTCGTTATTCATCAATCTTCGCGATAACGACTTTTCCGTGGTCGGTGGAGTCCTGCCATGTGTCGTAGGGGGAGACGAACGTGCTGCCTACCGACATTGCGATGTGCGCGCCGACTTCTCCCGTGAATCCGGTCTGACCCGTCGTGCCTATCTTGTCGCCGCGTGTAACCTTGTCCCCAACAGAGACGTCAATCGAGCCGAGGTTGTAGTACCATGTTTTGAGCCCGTAGCCGTGTTCGATTACGACCATGTTTCCGGCGTATAGGCAGTCGGAGGAGGCGTAAACCACTTCGCCCGCGTTAGCTGCCACAACATCCTGTCCCGCCGCAGCTCTGTAGTCAACGCCGTTGTTGCGGTATGCGGGGGTGGAGCTGCCGTTGAGTAAAATTTGTCTGCCGAAGCCGCGGAGAAGAGTGGCGTCGCCGGAGATGCCTTCGAGGAAGTAGCCTTCAAAATATCTCTCGGAAGAGCCTGTCGCAGTCAGCTTTTCTACCGTGTTCGAGAACGCCGTGAGGTTGGCTTCGGTGCGGTATGTGTTGATTATAGTGTCGGAGAGCTGGTAGTTCGAGGTCTTTTCTCCATCATTTTCTATTGTAATGTTCGTTTCCTGTGTAGTGCCGCCGTAGACGAACGTGATGGTGTATATGCCGGAGGGGATGTCAAGCGAGATGGGGAGCAGACCTACCGCGGTGCTTTCGTCAGCCTTGTAGAACACGGGAGTGATGTCGCCGCCCATGGTGGAAGTGAACTTGATATTCTCGGGCTTTGTGACGTTGAGAGCGGTTATCGCGGTGAACTTTCCGGCTTCAACTGTCGTAAGACCGAGGTAGAATTCAGCGGGAGCGGTCACGAGGGACGAGAATTTGTAGTCAAGCTCGCCGCAGAAGTTACGCGCAGGGTCTTCGTACCATCTTGCGATAACTTCAACGTTGACGTGTCCCGTGTCGTTTGTGGAGTAGGTGGAAATGTCCGCGAGAGAACCGTCGAAAATCGAATTGCCCTCGTCGTCCGTTATCTTCACGGAGCAGAAGTCGGGGGTGATGTCGAACGTCAGGTCCAGTCCGCCTTCAAGCTCGTACGATTCGTCGTGGTCGAATACAAGGGAGGAGGTGTCAGCGTCAACGAACGAGCCGGTGTAGTTTTTGTACTGCCAAACCGCGCTGTCCGGCTGAATGTCGTACGTGTGGGAGAGCGTCAGAGTGGGCATTGCGGCTTCACCGTACAGGCTCTCGGCGTATTCGCTTGTTATGAATGTCTCCGCGTCTTTGGCGGCAATTTTGTATGTAGCGCCGTCGGCAGAGCGCAGATAGCACGTCTCCGGGTCGGTAGTGAAGTAGTATTCGTATGCCTCGTCCTTTATTCCGGTGGAGATTGTCACCTTAAAGAACTTTTCTCCCATGAGAGAGTCGGGGAGTGCGACGATAGACTGCGCGTTCTGTATCGTTACGAGGAAGTATTTTATCATCTGCTCGGCACTATCCCCGTCAGTGTCCTTTGTGAGGGTGTAGTTTCTTCCGTTTATATCGTCAATCGAGACCGAGACTGCGTTGTTTTCATCGACGGGTGCGTTCTGAGTTCTATGGTAGCTCGAATAAGCCACAGCCGACGGGATCAGGCAGGCGACAAGGAGCAGGCAAAGCACAATTTTATTTTTCACGCTGAATCCCTTTCTGAAATTTTTATAATTTTTTTGAAATTTTTATAATTATACTATTTTATCTTATTATACTATATGAGAGGTGAAAAATCAAGAAGGGACAAGTAAAAAAGAAGCCCTCGACTGCACTGTTTGAAAGTTTTATGCGTCAATTAGGCTTCTTTTGTCTTATGTGATTGGGATAAACTCAATAGTTCCTTTAATTTCACACCCATAAATAAGAAAAAATCCGATTATTGCAAGTAAAATCCCCAAACCTATTCTAATTGCTCGCACATCTTTTTGAAGCTTGTCAGAATTATTCGGAGTTGAATCGGCAATTTGGTATTTTCTTAACGGTTCTGGAATATCGAAATTATCTTTGATTATTATACGTTTCTTTTGTGCATACTCTCGAATTCCATTATCAATAGTATTGTTTGTTATAAGCATACAAGAATCGCATTCTTTGAGTTTGGCTACGCGTTTTAGTTCGTCCAAATCAAATTTTCCTATTGGAACATCAGTAAAAATGCATTTTATACACACTGTACGTTTGTCATTTTTTCTTTCAAATATAAAGTCAGCGCCGCTATAATCAACGAAATCTCTATGTTCAAGTCCTGAAGCGCGAAGCCTGTCGAAGACAAATTCACGGTATCCTGTGGAATTATACAGATACTGTACTATATCACCCATTGCAGTTAAGTCCTTTTGTGAAATATTTTGCTTATATTTTAATATATTTTATGGTAAATGTCAATGTTTTACTGAAAAATGCTAAATAAGCGAAAAAGCAAAAAAAGAAGCCTTGCTTTAACCTGCGCGCTGTGATAGGTCAATTAGGCTTCTTTGATTTATTGAAATTTTACTGATTATCTTTAAGAATCTTCTCCGCGCACGCTACTTTTATGCAGGAGCAGAGAATCTCTATCGCCTGTGAAAGCTCGTCAAGCTCGGGATAAGAGGGCGCGATTCTGAGGTTTGCGTCGTAGGGGTCGCGTCCGTAGGGATATGTCGAGCCGGCTGTGGTAAGCGTAACTCCGACAGAGCGGGCAAGCTGGTACACACGTCTCGCGCATCCGTTATTCACGTAAAGGCTGATGAAATAACCTCCGCGCGGCTTTGTCCAGTGAGCTATGCCCAGTCCTCCGAGATTTTCCTCGAATTTGTTTTCCACAAGCTCGAACTTCGGGCGGAGAATAGCGGCGTGGAGTCTCATGTGCGCTCTTATGCCGTCCGCGTTCTTGAAGAATTTGACGTGTCTCATCTGGTTTATCTTGTCGTAGCCGATGGTCTGCGTTGCGATAATCGGGCGAATCTGCTCGAGGTTTTTGTCGGACGCCGCCATTATAGCAAGACCCGAGCCGGGGAACGTTATCTTTGAAGTCGACGCGAAGTAGAAAATGTTGTCTTCCGTGCCATACTGCTTTGCAAGCTCGAAGATGTTCGCGAGAGGCACGTTTTCGTCGTAAAGCTCGTGTACAACATACGCGTTGTCCCAGAAAATACGGAAGTCGGGGGCGGCGGGCTTCATCATGGCGATCTGCTCAACTACCTCGTCGGAATATGTAATGCCTTCGGGGTTGGAGAACTTCGGAACGCACCACATACCCTTGACGGACGGGTCGGAGCAGGCGATGTTGTAAACCTCGTTCATGTCGGGACCGTCGTCGTTCATCTTCACCGGAACCATTTCTATGCCCATCTCGCGGCAGATTGTGAAGTGTCTGTCATATCCGGGGGAGGGGCAGATGAATTTGATTCTTCCCTGACGGCACCAGGGCTCATGACCGCCGGCGACACCGAAGAGCATTGCGCGGACTATCGTGTCGTACATTACGTTGAGCGAGGAGTTGCCGAGTACGAGAATGTTCTTTGCCGGGATGTCGAGGAGGTCGCTGAACAGCTTCTTCGTTTCCGGAAGTCCGTCGAGAATACCGTAGTTACGGCAGTCAAGTCCGCTGGCGCTGAAGCAGTCTCCGCGATCGCTTATGATGTTCAGCATACCTGACGAGAGGTCGAGCTGCGCCTGATTCGGTTTTCCGCGGGTGAGGTCGAGAGTGAGATCCATGTCCGACCAGTGATCGAGCTTCTTCTGCTCCGCTGCGATAAGGGCTTTAAGCTCCTCGGGGCTCATCTCCGCAAACGGCTTTGTTTCCGCTGTTTTCTGCATAATTGTGTTCCTCCTGCAAGGTGAAGATTTTTGTCAGAAAATGAATTTGCACCGCTGAATTTATTCAAAAAAATCGTTGGCGCACGCAAGCGGGAAAGAAAACGTGAAATATTTTTTTGCCTCACTTGCAAATCCATGACTATATTATATTCCATTTTATCCCGAAAAACAATAGGGTAGAATAAAATTTCAAAATATTTATCACTTTATTCTCATATGCACATGAATTTTATTATATAATTGTGCAAATATTTTCCTCGGGAGGAGCGCGTATGGCTCAGCGGGACACAAACCCATATGAATATTCGGATTCAAACAAGAGATACATGACCTACGACTGGTATCTGAAGGAACGATACGGCGGAAAGGTCGCAAAAGTGCCGCTTGACATAGGCTCGACCTGCCCGAATCTTGACGGAGAGAGAGGTCACGGCGGGTGCATATATTGTCTGAACGGCTCGTCTTCCGCTGTTGGGGAGAGCATAGAAGAGCAGTACAGACGCGGGTGTGAGATAATGTCGCGCAAGTGGAAGCCCGTCGGATTCATTCCCTATCTCCAGTCGAACACAAACACCTACGGAGATATCGAAAAGCTGCGCGGGATATACGACACTGCCGCTTCACTTGAGGGTGCGGTAATGCTCGATATAGCGACGCGCGCCGACTGCCTCGGGGACGATGTGCTGTCATTGCTTCACGACACGGCAGAGAAAATACCGCTGACAGTGGAGCTGGGACTGCAAACGACGAACGACACGACGGCAGAGAGGATAAACCGCTGTCATACCTATGGCGAGTTCTGCGAGGGGTACGAGGGGCTTATAGGACTGCGCGACAGAGTGAACGCGGAGTTTCCGGCAGATACTTTTATAAAAAACAGGTTCACCGTCGCCGTGCATCTCATAAACGGTCTGCCGGGGGAAGGTCGGGAGGAAATGCTGAAAAGCGCCGCCGACACCGCAAAGCTGCACCCGGATATCGTGAAGATACACCTCATGCACGTCTTGAAGGGTACAGTTCTCGGAGAGATGTACGAGAGGGGAGAGTACAGTCCGATGGAGAGGGAGGAGTACGTCGGCATTGTGTGCGATCAGCTCGAGATACTTCCGCCGGACACTGTGATTGGCAGGATAACGGGAGACGGCATGGCAGACACGCTTCTCGCACCGCAGTGGAGCAGACGTAAAACCGAGGTGGTGAACGAGATAGACAAGGAGCTGTACCGCAGAAACAGCTATCAAGGGAAGAATTATAGAGAATAAAAAAAACAACGGCTCTCGGTCGGAATGTGACTGAAAGCCGTTTTTGCTATGATGTTTTACTTTTTCTTTTTTGCAAGATGGGTAAGAAGTCCGGTCATAAACAGGAGAAACGCCGCTAATATTGCAATTTCCGCGTATGATGGTACATAAACAAGCTGTGTCATGGTGTGAATACTTCCTTTCCCTTAATGTCATCTATATTTTACCATGGAATTCACATTTTGTCAATAGTTGAATGCGAAAATATTAACAAAGCAAGCGATAATGTTTAACTTAAAATTTATGCGGAGACAACAAAATCATTCTGTAACCAGCTCGAACGTTATCTTTCGTGTGGGAACGTCCGTGTCGACCAGCTTTGCTTTCAGCGGCGTGCCAAGCTCGTACTTCTTTCCGGCGTAGTACAGCGTCATCAGCTCGGGGTTGGTCTTGGAGCCGGGGAGAGTCAGCGCAGGTATGAAGCCTTCGACAAGGTTGTCGCACTGAACGAACATACCCGTGCGGATAACGGAGGACACGACCACATCGAACACCTCGCCTATTTTCGGCTGCATATAAAGCGTCATGTATAAATCTTCTATGTCTCGCTCCGCCGTCAGCGCAACTATCTCGCATTCCGTGGAGGAGCTTCCGCGCTCTTCCGCTACATTGGCAAGCTCCGTCACGGCGTGTGGGATTTTATCCATGACTGTCGAGAACGTAAGCTCCGTGAGGCTTGTGTTCTCGAAAACTGTAGTTATAACTGTGTGTACGAACGTGTCGGGGTAACGTCTTATCGGGGAGGTGAAGTGGCAGTAGGTGTCCGCGCCCAGACCGAAGTGGGGGAGACATACCGCCTGATATTTCGCCTTCATCATGGAGCGGAGCATCATTTCCGATACCGAGTCCTCAATGCCCTTTTCTCTTGCCTCGTCGAGTATTTCCATCAGCGCGGTGCTCAGCTCGTGCGCGTCCTCGGCTTTTACGGCGTGAGAGGTGTTCAGTCCGACGTTGTGCGCGAAGGTGACGAAATTTTCAATCTTTTCTTCCGAGGGCTTCTCGTGAATACGGTAAAGGCAAGGCAGACCGAGGGATTTTAAAACTTCCGCTACTCCCATGTTTGCCTGAAGCATGAACTGCTCTATCATTTTCTCTGCGTCTCCGCGCTCACGCTTGATAATGTCAATCGGCATGGAGTTTTCGTCAACTATAATGATGGGTTCGCAGTCCTCAAGCTCCATTACGCCGCGCTGTTCCTGAAGATGTGCAAGTTTAAAGTACATCTCGTGCATATCGGAGAGCATACCGAGAACCGGCGCGTATTTTTCACGATATTCGCTGTCGGGATTTTCAAAAATGTCGTTTACTTCATCATAGACGCCGCGGACGGTGCTTCTTATCATGGACTTGAAAATGCGGGTGCTTTTGCGGTTTCCTTCCTCGTCAAGGGTCATTTCAGCCGTCAGCGCGTACTTGTCCTCGTGTGCGTTCAGTGAGCATACTCCGTTTGAGAGGACTTCGGGAAGCATCGGAACGACCTTGTCCGTGAAGTATACGCTCGTGCCGCGCAGTCTTGCTTCTTCCTCGACGGGTGTGTTCTGCCTTACATAGTTCGATACGTCCGCGATGTGTACTCCGAGAATCCAGCCGCCGTCGATTTTTTCAAGCGATACCGCGTCGTCAAGGTCCTTTGCGCTCGCTCCGTCTATTGTCATGATGAGCTTTTGTCTGAGGTCACGTCTTTTGCCGAGTTCAAGGGGGGCCGACGCGACCTTTTCCGCGTTCTCAAGCACCTCTGCGGGGAAGACAGTGCGAATGCCCGACTGATAAAGCACAGCCGAATAGTTGGCTTCGCGAGTGAGAGCCGAGCCGAATACCTTTGAAATCTTTCCCTTTGTGTCAAAATACGGCATATCGGCAGGTCCGCGCACCGTTATCGAGCGTGTTCTCGTGAATGCGTCCTCACCTGAGGGTATTACTTCGACCTTCTCCATGTCGTGAGCACCGGCTGCTTGTACGTCCTCGTCGGGGATATATACGTTGACTCCCGCTCTCTTATTGTCGGGAATAACGTATGCGTAGCCGTCGAATCTGCCGTTTTTCGGTACAACGTGGAGCGTGCCGATTATTGACTTCACCGACGCCTCAACCGATGTGACAATGCCCTCGGGAGAGCCTTTTTCGCCGATACCCGTGACGCTTACCGTGACATGGTCGCCCGTCATTGCCCCCGCTGTATCCTTCGGGGAGATGAACACGTCGCCGCCCGCGGAAGCGTACTCTTCATCGGGAACGACAAAGCCGAAGCCTCGTCCGCTGTATGAGAACGTACCCTCGATTTTGTATGCGCTGTTCTTTTTCGGCAGGGAAGAGAGCATGGACGAGCCTTTGACGCTGCGGATGCCGCCTGAGGAACTACGGCTTGCGGTGTTGCTGCGGTCACGGTTTGAGCTGTCCCGGCGGTAATTATCGTTATGTGAGCCGCCTTTGGAGCAGCCGCCCATTGAGAAGCCGCCGCCCTTTTTGCTCATCGCGCTGTTTTTGCCGCCGACGCTGTTCATCAGTCTTCTTATTTCTTTCTCTGTTAAAGTTTTACTGTTCTTAGACAATTCCTACTCCTTAATCATATCTTTTGTATATTGTGTAACGACCATGCAAGGTTTATGTGCCTGCAAAAGAAAAAGCGGAACCGCATAAGTCCCGCAAAGTTCTCTGAAAATTATTCTGCTGCGGCTTCTGTATCTGCCGTTGTATCAGCTGTTGTCTCACCGGTTGTTTCGGCTGTGGTATCAGCTGTAGTGTCAGCCGTAGTTTCTGTGTTGGCAGCAACGCCCGACGTGTTCAGTGTGGCCTTCTTTCCGACGCCCTGAGTGAGGTACGCGACGAGAACGAGAACTACAAAAACAATAGCAACGATCGTTGTGAGCTTAGAGAGCTTTTTGTCCATAGTTGAAGCCTTGGACTTACCGAAGAAGGTCTCAGCTCCGCCGGCGATTGTACCGGAAAGATTATGACTCTTGCCGGACTGCATGAGAACTGCGACAACGAGGAATATTGCGGCGAGTATTAAAACTATACCGATAGCGATTTGCATGATCAAGCCTCCGTAATTTTTCTACTTAGCCTTACTATTGTACCACAAAGAAAATCGAATTGCAATAGTTTGAGAAAACTTTTTTCACTCCGAAAACCGAATTTACACGCCGCGCACGCATATTTTTGCCTTTACGGGTGAAAGCTAGAGAAAAAGATTTATGATAGGGAGAGAAAAATGCGCGGAGGGGAATATTCACAGAAAAGCGTGTCATATCCGGCACTGGAAAACGACGCGGTGTGCGACTGTCTTGTGGTAGGCGGGGGACTTTGCGGAGTGCTCACGTCATATCTGCTGTCGGAGGCGGGGCTGAGCGTCATACTTGTCGAAGCGGAGGAAATAATGCGCGGCAGGAGCGGCAGAAGCACGGCAAAGGCAACGGTAGCTCAGCCGTATCTCTACTCGAACCTGTACGGGCATTCGTCTCCCCGAAAAGCTCGCGCGGTATCTGCGGCAATGCGTGACGGTATGGACCTGCTCTACTCTCTCGTGGGTGAATACGGCTGCGGCGAGAGGACGGACATGTATTATTATACGAAATACGGCTCGACAAGACTGCGCAGGGAGTACAGAACCATGCTTGAATGCGGGATAGACTGCGCGTTTCTCGAGAGCGGACAGAGCGATATCCCCGACGAATACACCGCCGCCGTGAGAATATTCAATCAGCTCGGACTTGACGCGACCGCTCTCGGTGAAAGACTGTGCCGCGCAGGAAGATTCAGAGCATACGAGCATACTGTCGCCGAAAACATAGGACCGAGAGGATGCACGGCAAACGGATACCGCGTCAGGTCAAGCCAAACCGTGTGCGCAACGAACTATCCTCCCGTAAGAGAAGCTGAAAATCCGCTGAGATACGCGAGAAAAACGTCGGTTGTGGTTAGAGGTAAAATTCCAAAAGAAACTGCCAAAGATACCGGCGAGAGGATGTACTACTGCGCGGACTGCGGATACGGGATAAGGTTCACGCGCGGGCATATCCTCGTCAGCGGAATGGCACATCGCGGCGCACCCGAGGAGGGAACAGTCGAGAAGCTCACCGAGATAATGCATAAGGTATGCCCCGACGCGGTTTACGACGCTCACTGGACAAGCAACGACACTTACACCACCGACTCACTCCCGTGCGTTGGAAAAACAAGGAGCGGCGTGTACTTTGCGGGCGGCTTTTGCGGATGGGGAATGGTGTCCTCGGCTGCGGCTGCGCTTATGTTAAAAGAAAACGTGTGCGGTCGCGAGAGCTGGTACGACGAGGCGTTTTCCCCGCAGAGAAGCGTGTTCGGCGGTACTGTCGGCGAGCATATCACCTCGGCAGTCAGCGCGGAGATGAAGAATTTCGCGAAAGCACCGGACAGAACCGCGGATGATCTGCTTCCGGGAGAGGGCGGCATAGTGAACGAGAACGGAAAACGTGTCGGCGCGTATCGGGATGAGAGGGGAGAGCTGCACACGGTGGAAGCGAAATGCCCGCACCTCGGATGTGAGCTTGAGTGGAACTCGGCGGAGAAAACATGGGACTGCCCCTGCCACGGCTCACGCTTCACCTACGACGGAGAAGAGCTGTCCTCCCCTGCAAGTCATGGACTGAAGAAGGTATAACAAAAAGGCTGCCTGCACTCGGATTGTTTCCGATAATGCGGACAGCCTATTATATTTATAAAACCTGCTGCGTCAGATAAAATTACTTCGCGTAGTCGATGGCGCGGCTTTCTCTTATCATGTGGACTTTGATCTGTCCGGGATATTCAAGCTCGTCCTCGATTTTCTTTACGATGTCGTGGGCAATGAGCACCATCTTGTCGTCGTCCACCACATCCGGCTTGACCATGATTCTGATTTCACGTCCCGCCTGAATTGCGTAGGATTTTTCAACGCCGTCGAATTCGTTCGCTATCTCTTCGAGCTTCGTCAGTCTCTTGATGTAGTTCTCGAGGTTTTCGCGTCTTGCACCGGGTCTTGCAGCGGAAATCGCGTCGGCAGCCTGAACGATGAGCGCGGTTATTGTCTGAGCCTCAACGTCGCCGTGATGAGCTTCTATGGCGTTGATGACTTCCTTCGATTCCTTGTACTTGCGGGCAATCTCTACGCCGAGCTGTACATGTGAGCCTTCGACCTCCTGCGTGAGAGCCTTTCCGATATCGTGGAGAAGTCCGGCGCGCTTTGCCACAGTGGAGTCAACGCCCAGCTCGTCCGCTAAAACTCCGGAGATAAGCGAAACCTCAACGGAGTGCGCGAGAACGTTCTGACCGTAGCTCGTTCTGAATTTAAGACGACCGAGCAGCTTTACAAGCTCGGGATTTATGCCGTGGATTCCCGTGTCGAACGTTGCTCTCTCACCCGCCTGACGAATTGTAACGTCAACCTCCTTGCGGGCTTTTTCCACCATTTCTTCGATTCTTGCGGGGTGGATTCTTCCGTCGGCGATGAGCTTTTCAAGGGCTATGCGGGCAACCTCACGTCTGACGGGGTCAAAGCTCGATACCGTGATAGCCTCGGGAGTGTCGTCGATGATGAGGTCAACTCCGGTGAGCGTTTCGATTGTGCGGATGTTTCTGCCTTCGCGTCCGATGATTCTGCCCTTCATTTCTTCACTCGGGAGCGGAACTGCGGATACCGTAATCTCGGAAACATGGTCGGCGGCGCATCTCTGGACTGCGAGTGCTATGATGTCGCGCGCTTTTTCGTCCGCGGTTTCCTTGAATTCTTCTTCAAGCTCGACGATTCTCTTAGCCTGTCTGTGCTTGATTTCGCCTTCAAGCTGCTTTACGAGGTTTGCGGTGGCTTCTTCCGCTGTCATTCCGGCAACTCTCTGAAGCTCGGCATACTGCTCTTCCTTTATTTTTTCAATGCTTTCGTTAAGCTCCGTCGTCTCCTTGAGCTTCTTTGTCAGGCTTTCGTCCTTTTTCTCAAGAGCGTCGGTTTTTCTGTCGAGCGTTTCTTCCTTTGACTGGACTCTTCTTTCCTGTCTCGTAAGCTCGCTTCTGCGTTCATTTAATTCCAGCTCAAAGTCGTTTTTTGTTCTGATTATTTCATCCTTGGCTTCGAGCAGAGCTTCTTTTTTCTTGTTTTCTGCGGATCTGATTCCGTCTTCGAGTATTTTTCTTGCCTGAATTTCAGCCGAGCCGATTTCAGCTTCGCCGACCTTTTTACGGTAGACGACGCCGAGGGCAAAGCCGCACGCGAGGCAGGCAATACCGGAGATCAGTGCTGCAATAACGGTCTCCATCCCGCACCTCCTTTTACTTTCTTTAGTTTTGTTCTGCATTTTAATCACCTTTTAAGTAATGTTGATGTATAAAAAATAGCTTAGAAATATGTCAAAGTCAATCCGGGGGAGGAGAAAATATATAAAATGCAACTCACAGCCTTACAAATCAATAAATCCGTACACCCTGCGGAATGAAAACATACTACTCAATATTATAACTCCGTCCGAAAACAAAGTCAATAGGAAATATTGTATTCTTCATTCAACATGAGGTATACGGATTGTATAAAAGCCCGTCTGCTATGTGAAAATTGTAGAATTATGCGCTATATATCACTTGTGTGAAGCCGTACTCTGTCCTCTGCAAGTCTGTACTGCACAGCTTGAATGTCGCTTTTATCGGGGGAGATAGCGGAGATAGTTCCGGCAGCCTGACCCGTGAGAGCGCACACCTGAATGACCCTCGTCACGTCCCACATGGAGTCGTCGGCTGAGATGCACCGTCCCGCGGCAAAGAGATTTTGCACCTTTCTGCCCCACAGAGAGGACAGCGGCAGCTCGAATACCGGTCCGGCTTTTCTCCAGTCGGAGAACATTCCTCCGCTGTCTTTTACATATGCACCCTCAAGCTCTCGCGTCACGGTAGTCTCACCCACAAGACGGCGCGTCATGCGAAGCTGCGGTATGCCGGGGAGGGAGGTCAGCGCTCTATCCTTCGACACACCTCCGCGGGAGAGAAAATCGGTGTAAGCCTTGTCGTGCGAGAGGAACATGAAGCGTGAGTTTTCCTCGGCGTCAATGCCTGTGAAGCGGTCGGGGACGAGGGTTTTCACGTTGTCCTTCGGTTTGTCCGCCTCGGGAACTTCGCACCATCCGAGACAGTGCAGAGCGTTCCTTCCTTCTTCCGTCGAATAATACCACGCCGCGAGTACGTTCTTCTGCGGATATACAGCCGTGTCTTCTCCCGAGAGCGCGCATATGTCGGCGTCGCCCGTCGCGTCAACCACAGCCTTCGTGCGGTAAGCCTTCCTGCCGGACTTGTTTTCGACTACGACGTGAGTTATCCTTCCGTCCTCTACAGGAACAGAGCATACGAGAGTGCCGTAGAGTATGTCCGCGCCCTCGCCGAGCAGTAATTTCTCGCAGTCAACGGCAAACACATTCGGGTCAAACTGAGCCTCGTACCGCCCGCTATTCTGCCGCTCCTCACGGGTAGAGTTTTTGCTTAGCCACTTTTCGGGATATCTTCCCGCCGCGCCGTGCTTTACCGACAGCTTTAAAAGTTCTTCCGTTATGCCGTAGCTCACCTGATTTCCCATGCCGTCGCAGAGAGGGAGGTATATCGTCACAAGTCCGAGCGTCGCCAGTCCGCCGAGCGTGTATTCTCTCTCGATGAGCAGTGTTTTCGCCCCGCACCGTGATGAAGCGAGAGCCGCCGCGACGCCTGCTATTCCTCCGCCGCAGACTATAACGTCATATTCTCCGCATACATCTGTTTTGCGCGGAGCTTCGGATAAATATTCCATAAGCACCTCTGTTTTGATATTATAAATGTAATATATCACCGACATACGCAAAAGTCAATAGCGCGCTTGTCTCATTTCGTCATTAAATACAAAATCCGCGTAAAGTTTTTCTACAAAGCTACAAAAATAGTCCGCCGCGTGCCGAATTTGTGGAGAATCGTTGAAAATTACAAGATAATGCTATATAATGTTGGAAGTTAAAACGGTTTTCAGATAAAGCGTTAAATCAATAAATATTTGTGAAAGGCATTGCCATGGACGACAATAACAATAAATCCCGCTTCCCGAGAATAGCCGGATGGGTGTTTTCCGCAGTGTTCACCGCGCTTCTTCTCGCTCCCCTGTGCCTGCTTTTGACTACCGGTCAGGACAAGGTCGAGATGGAGCAGGAAAAGCAGTACGAACGCCCCTCATTCAGCGTGGGAGACTTTCTCTCGGGAGATTTCCAGAACAATTTCGAGCTTTGGTTCTCGACAAAATACCCTCACCGCTCGGATTTCGTCAAGGCGTACAGACAGCTCCGCTTCGACGTGTCGGACATCGGCTTTGACATAAGCACGGCGTTCCTCCCGAAGCAGAACGATACTCCCGCCGAAACCGAGCCTGCTGAAACCGACGTAACCGAGACGGACACGCTTGAAGAGACAACGCCGCCGGAGCCGGAATTCACATACAGCGATTTCAATCCCCTCTACACCGAGATAAACCGCAGACTTTACGAGCGCACACCCGTTGAGCCTACGGGATACAAAGGAACCGACCAGGTAATCATCGGCAAGAGCGGCTACTGCTACGAAAACGGATACATAAACGAACAGTACGGATATACGCAGAAGTACGCCGACTGCCCGGATTCATGGCTTGAGGACAGAGCGGAGAAGCTTGAGTACATCCAGAAGCGCCTGAACGACATGGATATCGCGTTCACTCTCATCTTCACTCCGAGCAAGGCGAGCGCATACGAAAAATACATTCCCGACTGGTACAAGGCGCAGAACACCGCTCCCGACGGATATGTGCGCCCCGTTGAGAGACTTCGCCCGCTCCTTGACGAAAAGGGAATAAACTATATCTACTGCGCGGATTTGTTTAGGGAAGTCGGACTTGACGAAACCTTCCCCGTCACCGGAATCCACTGGAACAAGCTGGCGGCGGTTGAAGCGACAAACGCCCTCATCAGAAGCTACGAGGAGCAGAAGAACACAGTCGCGAAGGAGCTTAATATCACAAACATCATAGAACAGCATGAGCCGTCCGGATTCGGAAACCCCGAGAACGACATTTTCTCCGGAGTTTACAGCGGCGTCAGCACAAAGAACGCCATTGTCGACGAATACTATTACGTTCCCGAGGTCGAGGTGGTAAATCCCGACGCGGCGAGAATAAATATTCTCATGCAGGGCGGTTCATTCTGCTGGGACTTCAAGTATTACTTCCAGTCCGAGAAGATAGTCGCCCGCTTCAAGCAGTTCTACTACAATACATGGCAGGGTAACGACAAGGACGATCCGTTCGTCTCCGGAAACGACAGATGGGAAGATCTGCTGCACAAGATAGACTACGTTGTGCTTGAATGCAACGAGCAGATGGTCAGCCAGATGGGATGCAACGCTCCGAGATGGGCAGCCGCAGACCGCGAACCCGCCGACACGAATTCAAGCGACATTTACGAATCGCTTTACATGTACCTCAAGTCAATAGAGTAAACGAAAGGATAAGCCCATGGTATTCAGTACACCGATATTTCTGTTCCTTTTCCTTCCGGCGGTTCTTGTTCTGAACTACATTATTCCGAAAAAATACATCGCCGCGAAGAATGTGGTGCTTCTTATTGCGTCATTGTTCTTCTATGCGTGGGGAGAGCCGAAAAACGTCCTTCTCATGCTCCTCTCGATAGCGGTCAACTACGTCTGCGGTCTGCTGCTCGGCAGGTTCGACTCCGACGAGAAAAAACGCAAGGTCGTCCTGTGGGCGTCTGTTGTCTTTAACCTCGGACTCTTGTTCTTCTTCAAATATTTCAACTTTGTCACCGGCGGACTCTTTCCCGTAATCAAACTCCCGATAGGCATTTCCTTCTTCACGTTCCAGATTATGTCGTACACAATCGACGTGTACCGCAGAAGCGTGGAGCCGCAGAAAAGCCTTCTCAAGCTCGCGCTGTACATCTCCCTCTTCCCGCAGCTCATCGCAGGACCTATCGTAAGATATATAGATGTAGAAAAGCAGCTCACCTACCGCGAATGCACAGCAGAAAAGACCGCGCGCGGAATGATTCGCTTCTCCATGGGTCTGGCGAAAAAGGTCATAGTCTCGAACACTGTCGCCGCTATATGTGACGGAATCTTCGGCTCGACCAACACCGTTCCCGCATTCACCGCATGGGTCGGAGTAATATGCTACGCACTACAGATATACTTCGACTTCTCGGGATACTCAGATATGGCGATAGGCATGGGACATATGCTCGGCTTTGACTTCCTCGAAAACTTCAACTACCCCTACGTCTCCTGCTCCGTTCAGGAATTCTGGAGAAGATGGCATATCTCGCTCTCGTCCTGGTTCAGGGATTACCTCTACATACCTCTCGGAGGAAACCGCCGCGGCAAGGTGAGAACATATATAAACCTCATCATAGTTTTCGCCTGCACGGGACTTTGGCACGGAGCTTCGTTCTCGTTCATCGTGTGGGGTCTGTGGCACGGCTTGTTCCTCGTTATCGAAAGACTGGGCTTTAAAAAAGCGCTCGATAAGCTGCCGAAATTCATCGGATGGATATACACAATGCTCGTCGTGCTCGTCGGATGGGTGTTCTTCCGCGCCGATACGCTCTCAGCCGCAATGAAGTACCTCGGAGAAATGTTCTCGTTCTCGGGCGGAGTCGCAAACGGCATGGCGCAGTTCGATAACCTTTCCTTTATTATAACGGCAATCGCTTTGGTTCTCTGCACTCCCGTATATCAGCTCGTCAAGGGAAAACTCGAGAAGACGGAAGGCGGAAAAAAGGCGGCGTTTGTCATAGGCGCAGTGTTCGCGACAGGTCTGTTCATACTTTCCGTCGTTTTCCTTACAGGCTCAGGCTATAACCCGTTCATATACTTCAGATTCTGACAATGCATACAAATTCATAAGAGTTTTTATGTAATTCGGTCATAAATGAAACTCCGAATAAAATTTCCGTCACGATAAAAAAATGTATAGATATTCCTGCGAACAGCTCTAAAAACGGCTGAAATTGCGGGAACATCTTTTTTCTATAAATTTTTATTCATAAAAGCGGCGGAATAAGGGCATAATTATAAATATTGTGCGGCAGGTGAATTTTATCTGAAAAAGGCACAATTTTTAGGGGACTGCAAGCTGAAAATTTGTGTTATTCATCGCGAATTTAACATTGACAAATAAATTGTAATTTGATACAATAAATGTATATTAAATCAGTGCTTTGAAGCGGTCTATAAAGCGCTCCGGGCGATGGTTTATAATCGGCGGACAACACCGTCTGATAGTCTCCGATAGATTTCCTTTTAGTTTTTCTTTCGGGTGACAAAAATTTTATAAACTAAGGAGAAATATTATGAAGTTCAAGAGAAGTCTCGCACTCATCCTCGCCTGCCTCCTCACAGCTGCTTCATTCGCTGCTTGCTCAAAGACAGACGGCAATGAAACAACTCCTTCCGAGACAACAGGAACAGAGACAACAGGCACTGAAACAACAGAAGGCGGCGAAACAACAGCCGAAACAACCGGCGAAGCTGTACTGGCAACATCAAACGATATCGGCACATTCGATCCTACTCAGCATATACCCGCAGAAGCCTTCACAGACGCTACACAGGAATACACCGACGCTTCCTCTGCTATCTACGACGCAGTTCTCGGCGATTTCTACGCAGAGTACACCAAGGCTAAGGAAGAAGCTAAGACGACATCCGAAAGATACGCTCTCATGGCGCTCGCTGAAGCTAAGCTTCTCGAATCCGCTGTAATGCTTCCGAACACTGCTAACGGCGGTAACTACGCTATCGGCAGAGTTGCTCCTTACACAGCCGACTATTCACTCTGGGGCAACGACTATAAGAGATATCATCAGGTTCTTGTTACAACCGACATCATCACCTCCGAACACAGAGCTGAGATGAAGGCTAAGTGGGCTGAACTCAAGGGCACGGGCGAATACGAAGCTTGGGCTAAGCAGTACCTCGCAGACAAGGGCTACACACTTAAGGATTCCTACACATACGGCTACACCGGCGACCCGCAGACATGGGACGTTTTCGCAACCTCCAGATCCGCTGACTCCGAAGCCATCATCAACACATACGACGGACTTCTTGAGTACGATACAGAAGGCACACTTAAGCCCGCTCTCGCACTCGGAAACGGCGAATTCTCCGATCCCGATCCGGATACAGGCTATGTAACAGTAACCTATAAGCTCCGTGAAGGCGTTAAGTGGGTTGACTCCCAGGGTCGTGAAGTAGCAGACCTCACAGCTGACGACTTTGTTGCAGGTATGCAGCATATGTGCGACGCAGCAGGCGGTCTTGAATACCTCGTTGACGGTCTTATCGTTAACGCCGGCGAATACATCGCAGGTCAGGTAACAGACTTTAATGAAGTAGGCGTTAAGGCAGTTGACGACTATACTCTCCAGTACACGCTCACCGGTCCTTGCTCATACTTCGAAACAATGCTCGGCTACTCCATCTTCGCTCCTTTGTCCAGAGCTTACTACACATCCCAGGGCGGTCAGTTCGGCATCGGCGTATATGATCCTACCGCTGAATCCTACAACTACGGTAAATCCTCCGACAACATCGCATACTGCGGTCCGTACCTTGTAACAAACGCTACGGCTAACAACACAATCGTGTTCTCCGCTAACCCGACCTACTGGAACAAGGACAACATCAACGTTCACACCATCACATGGCTCTTCAACGATGGTACAGACGCTACAAAGGCTTACAACGATATGGTTGCAGGCACAATCGACGGCTGCGCTCTTAACGCTTCCGCTCTTGAAGCTGCTAAGAAGGACGGCAACTTCGAAAAGTATTCCTATGTAACTTCCACAGATACAACCTCCTTCATGACATTCTTCAACGTATTCCGTCAGGCTTACGCTAACTCCGCTGACGCTACAACAGCTGTTTCCACTCTCACAGAAGAACAGAAGACTGTAGCTGCAAAGGCTATGGCAAACGTACACTTCAGAAGAGCGCTTGCAATGTCTGAAGATAGAGTTTCCATCAACGCTCAGACCGTTGGCGACGAACTCGCTCCTCTCTCTGTAAGAAACACCTACACACCCGGTAACTTCGTTGTTCTTGAAGAAGACGTAACAGTTGACGTTAACGGCACAGCTACAACCTTCAAGGCAGGCACAAACTACGGCGAAATCATGCAGGCTCAGATCAACGCGGATGAATTCAAGATCACCGTTTGGGATCCTAAGGCTGACGACGGCGTTGGTTCTTCCGATGGTTACGACGGATGGTACAACCCCGAAAACGCTATGGCTGAACTTAACGTTGCTGTAAAGCAGCTCGCTGAAGCAGGCGTTACAGTTACAAAGGACAACCCGATCGTTATCGACGTTCCTTATCCGTCAAACATTGAAAACTACACCAACAAGGAACAGGCTGCTAAGAAGTCCATTGAAGCTGCTCTCGGCGGACTCGTAAAGATTAACCTCGTTGAATGCGTTGACACCGACCAGTTCTACAATGTAGGCTATCGTACAGACTACGGCTTCCAGGCTAACTACCATACCTACGACCTCTCCGGTTGGGGCCCTGACTTCGGTGACCCCTGCACATACCTTGATACATTCCTTCCTGATTACTCAGGCTACATGGTTAAGTGCATCGGACTCTTCTAATATCTGAATAAAACTATAACTAAATAACAAAAATAACGGTGGAGGATGGACTCTAAGGGTTCATCCTCTTGCCATATATTTTTGAATTTCAAGAAATTGGCCGGAGAAATCGGTTGGAATGGTTGAAAACCGAACTGCCGGCGGGTGGAAAGGTATGTAAATAATGGCTAAATATTTACTCAAGCGTATTTTGCACGCTATCCTTTCTGTTATCGCAGTTGTTATGATCGTAATGATCCTCATATATTCCCTGATGAACAGACAGCTCATCTTCTCATCCGACAGCGTATACGCGAAGACTACCAATAACGCGAAGCAGACGTATATGCTCAGAAAATGGGAAGAATACGGCTATCTTGATTATGTGACATATTCTGACTATCTCCAGATGCTCACAGATTCGGGAGAAATAGATGAAGATACCAGAGCGAAAGTAGTCAACTTCGCCAGAAAGGCAGGTAGCGACAGCGAGGAAGTACAGGTCTACATCGACAAATTTAACGACTACTATACTAAAAAAGGATATACCGTTAACAGACTTGACGCCGTAACAGCGGGAAAGAAGCTTGCGAACGGCGGTCAGCAGCAGTATTATGCGTATAAGGATAAGCCCCTCATCTCGAGACTTGTCACCTACTTCACAAGCATAATCTCCGTTGACAACGTCCACTATGTTGAAGAGGATCTCGAAAACAGAGGAATCACCTTCACGACTCACGACCCCGTGTACGGCGGAGAAAAGTTCTCTCCCGCTATCATGGGCAACGGTACAAAGTATAAGTATCTGCTCTATTGCAATGACAAGTTCCCGTGGATTCACCAGAACCTTGTTACCATAAACCTCGGTAAATCATACTCCGTCAATATGGGCATCGACGTGTTCACGACTATGATTTCTTCACAGGGCTCGTACGTCAACTCCGTCATCACATATCCCACCGGACTTACCGAAGAGAGCGCGGACGACCTGCACATGGCGACCTATGCCGCTGATTCACTTGATTCAAGCATAGTATTCACCTCAAGATATACGGACCACTACACAAGCGTTCCTACCGTAAAGGGCGGTATGTCCAAGATGGGCTACTCCTTCTCGATAGGTATCTGCGCGGTTGTTATATCCTATCTCCTCGGTGTGCCGCTCGGCATTCTCATGGCGCGCAAAAAGGATAAGCTCGTTGATAAGCTCGGTACTGTTTATATCATCTTTATCATCGCCGTTCCTTCGCTTGCGTATATATTCCTCTTTAAGGCTATCGGCTACAAGATGGGTCTGCCGACTGTGTTCAACGTAGACTCAACAAGCAAGCTGATGTACGTTCTCCCCGTGGTTTCGCTTTCTCTCCCCTCAATCGCCAGCCTTATGAAATGGCTCAGACGATACATGATCGACCAGATGAACTCCGATTATGTTAAATTTGCGCGTTCCGGCGGTCTTTCGGAGAGTGAAATCTTCTCCAAGCACATTCTCAAAAACGCTATCATCCCGATAGTACACGGTATCCCCGGAAGCATCCTCGGAGCACTCACCGGAGCTATCATTACCGAACGTGTTTACGTTGTCCCCGGTGCAGGTAACCTCCTCACACAGGCTATCAACAAATACGATAACAGCGTTATAGTCGGAGTTACACTGTACTACGCCATCCTTTCGGTAACGTCGCTTATACTCGGCGATATACTCATGTCCATGGTTGACCCGAGAATCTCATTCTCTTCGAAAGCGAGGTAAGATGTAAATGGAAAACGAAAAACTGCTCGATTTAGAAGAGCTTGATATGCCCGAAGATGAGCTGTTCTCTTTCATTGACAACAGTACTCTCGACTCCGAAAAGATAACGGCGCCCCGATATTCCTATTGGCATTCGGTGTTCCGTGTGTTCTTCCGTAAAAAGATAAATATTGTGATACTTGCCGTGCTTGCGGTTATCCTTCTGTTCACATATGTGTACCCTACGGTAACCGACTACGACAAATACGCGAACCTCCTTGACGCAAGCGCAAAGCACCTTACTCCCTCAGCCGCTATCAATAAGTTCGGCTTCAGCCTGAGATGGATACTCGGCGCGGGCGCATCAGGCGAATCCACGTTCGACGCTATCTGGTACGGTTCAAGAATTTCCATCACCCTCGCACTCATCTGCGCGGCTATCAATATGACTGTCGGCGTGCTTGTCGGCGCGGTATGGGGATTCTCGAAGAAAGTCGACATTGTAATGCAGGAAGTGTATAACATTATCGGCAACGTACCGTACATTCTCCTTATCTCCGTTGTAGTAATGATCATGTCGGCAAGCTTCTGGTCAATGGTATTCGCTATGACCGTCACCGGCTGGCTGTACATTGCTTACTTCATGCGTACGCAGGTTATCATCATCCGCGACAGAGAGTACAATCTTGCCTCCCGCTGCCTCGGAACCTCAACCATGCGTATAGCAATGAAGAATATCCTCCCCTTCATGACGTCCGTTATAGTTACCTATACCGCTACGGAAATTCCTTCCTATATATCCTCGGAAGTATTCCTTTCATATATCGGAATGGGTCTGTCGGATATGTCTCTCGGTAAGCTCATCTACGCGGCGGAGAGCGCAATGGTAACTCCCGGCTGGCAGTTCGAGTTCTGGAGCCCCGTTGTAATATCCGCTATCATAACGGTTGTGCTGTACGTCGTAGGTCAGAACCTTGGCGACGCCTCCGACCCGAGAACACATATGTAAGGAGGACAGCATGGAAGACAAGAAAGTATTATTATCCGTAAAAGACCTTGAGGTAAAGTTCCGTGTGCGCGGCAGAATTCTTACTGCAATCCGCGGAATCTCCCTCGATATATATGAAAACGAATCCATTGCCATCGTAGGTGAGTCAGGCTCCGGTAAATCCGTATTCACAAAAACCTTTGCCGGAATGCTCGACGAAAACGGATTCATCTCAAACGGAACTCTTGTATTCAGCGACGACGCTCTTGCCGACACCTGTGCGGTAAAGGGTAAGTATGAGCTTCAAATGATAGAAGAAGCCAGAATAAAGCTCGACGAATACTCAAAGCTTGAGTTCGGCAAGGATATCTATCACGAAATGACCGCTCTCAAAAACGAAAAGAAGCAGAGAGCGCACATCAATACCGAAAAAGAAGAACAGATGAAAGCCGAAATTGCAGAGCTGAAATACAGAAGCACCGAAGCTTTCAACTTAAAGCAGACTCTCGACCCGAAGGCCGACAAGGAACAGATAAAGCGAATCGCGGCTGAAATAAAGATAATGAACGGCGACATCAAAGAGAAGGAAAAAGCTCTCGAAGCCGCCGAAAAGGAAGCCGAAAAAGCTCTCGCAAACGACCATGCCTACCTTGAGGAATACGGCAAGAAGATGGACGCCTTAAAGGATGAATACGAAAAGGCTGTGCATCACGAAATTTCCGAAAAGACCAAGGCGCGCAATGTCATCCTCGCAAAGGAAATCTGCCTCTCTGTAGACCGTTACGGCGGATTCAAGGGCAGAAAGCTTGAGAAACAGCTTCTCGAAGAGCTGAAAAACGCAATGCGCGAAGGACTTGACCTTGACGACGAGCTTGTAAGAAACAAGGTGTTCGATAAGGTTGCGTTCCGTGTGCGTTATCTCGACGAAACCGAAGAAAAGCTCCACGGCACCTGCATCCTGAACCTTGCGAACATCAAGTTCTCGAAGGACTGGGGACAGATCCGCGGAAGCCGTATCGCAACCGTATTCCAGGACCCGATGACGTCTCTCAACCCGATTATCACCATCGGCAAGCAGATCACATCCGTCATCCTGAAGCACCAGAACTGCTCCGAAGCCGAAGCAAGAGAAAGAGCGCTCATCCTCATGAAGAAAGTCGGAATCCCGAACGCCGAGCACCGTTTCGACGACTACCCGTTCCAGTATTCCGGCGGTATGAGACAGCGTATCGTTATCGCAATCGCACTGTCCTGCCAGCCGAAGATTCTTATCTGCGACGAGCCGACCACTGCGCTTGACGTTACGATTCAGGCTCAGATTCTGAAGCTTCTCAAAGACCTCCAGAAGGAATTCAACTACACGATAGTATTCATTACGCACGACCTCGGAGTTGTCGCTAATATTGCCGACCGTGTTGCGGTTCTCTATGCCGGTCAGGTTGTTGAGCTTGGTACCGTTGAAGAAGTGTTCTACGACCCGCGTCACCCCTACACATGGGCGCTTCTCTCATCCCTCCCGCAGCTCGCACAGAGAAACACAAAGCTTTACTCCATCTCGGGTACTCCGCCGTCACTGTACAATAAGATAGTCGGCGACCCGTTTGCACCCAGAAACCCGCATTGCCTTAAGATAGATACGCTGAAAGAGCCTCCGATGTTCAAGGTAACAGAGACTCACTACGCAAAGACATGGCTGCTTGACCCTCGCGCTCCGAAGGTTGAAAAGCCGGAAGCTATCGACAACATTCACGAAAAGCTCATAAACGCATTCAATATTTAAGAGATAGGAGAGTAGACTGTGGCAAACAACGATGTAAAAAAAGCAAAGCAGTCAGGTCATTTCCCGGAACACGGACCAATTGACCCGTCAAACGGAAAAGAAATACTCCTGTCTGTAAAAGATGTTGATATCACATTCGGTAAGGGAGACAACGCCGTTCGTGCCGTAAAGAACGCTTCTTTCGACGTATATAAAGGCGAGACTTTCTCCCTCGTCGGCGAATCCGGTTCGGGTAAAACGACAATCGGACGCGCCGTAATCAGAGTAAATCCCTGCTCAAAGGGCGAGATTCAGTATAAGGGCGTCCGCATCTCCGGTAAGATTCCGCACTCCCTCGACCGCGAAGTTATCAGAAATATCCAGATGGTATTCCAGGACCCCGCGGCTTCACTGAACGAGCGTGCTACCGTTGACTATATCGTTTCCGAAGGTCTTTATAACTTCAAGCTCTTCGAAAACGAGGCCGACCGTGTGCGCAAGGTTGAAGAGATAATCGAGGAAGTCGGACTTCTCCCCGAGCACCTCACCCGTTACCCTCACGAGTTCTCCGGCGGTCAGCGTCAGAGAATCGGTCTTGCCCGCGCTATGGTAATGGAGCCTGAGCTTGTCGTAGCCGATGAGCCGATATCCGCTCTTGACGTTTCCATTCGTGCGCAGGTTCTGAACCTTCTTAAAAAGTTCCAGCAGGAGAGAGGAACCACCTACCTCTTCATCGCGCATGACCTCTCCATCGTCCGCTTTATCTCCGACAGAATCGGCGTTATCTACAAGGGCGATATAGTTGAGGTTGCACCCGCAGAAGAGCTGTTCAACTTCCCGCTCCATCCCTATACGCGTTCCCTTATTTCCGCTATCCCGATTCCCGACCCCGCGCTCGAGAAGAATAAAGTCCTCTTCACCTACGATCCTTCCGTACACGACTACAGTGTCGACAAGCCGGAAATGGTTTGCGTCGGTCACGACCACTACGTCTACGGCAACAAGAAGGAAATCGAGGAATACAAGGCGGTAAGAGAAAAGAACGAACCCATAAAATCCATCACGATTCGTCAGCCCGGCGAACCTATACCCGAAGACATGGAGGAAGCTCCCTCCCATGAAGTCATCCTCGACACACCCCTTCACGATACGGGAAATCCGTGGTACGCTGTCGGCTCGTTCTTCCTCCCGATTCCCGGACTTATCGCGGCGGCAATATTCCGAAGCAAGAATTACATCCGTAACTTCAAGGCTTGCAGAAAGGGTGCGCTCATAGGACTTGGAATACTGGCGGCTTGTATAGTGCTGTTCTTCATATTCCTGTTTATAGCACATCTGTAATTTTCATAACGATAAAGGTAACGCCGAATTTTTTCCGAAATAAGCGTTACCTTTTATTGATAACGAAAGACGAGGGTCATGAGAAAAGATAAAACTCCATATGTACCGCCGGTCAAGCATATTGAACTGGACGAGAAAAAAATCAAGCCGCGGCTTATCCTCACGATAGTTTTCTTCATTATCGCGATAATTGCAATAACCTATGGCGTTATCTCGATGAATTCCACCGACGACGGATGGCGAACTGTAGAAGCGTCGTCTAAGCTGGACGGAAGCTGCCTGCCGGAGATAGCGTTCCAGTATAACCTCGGAGCGTCGGGCGCAGCTGCGGGTGTGGAATACCGTGAGCTGTCGAAGGTCTATACCGAAGCCGCCGACAACGCGACGAAATTCTTTAACAACCGCTATTATGTCGACACTTCAAACCTCCGTACGCTGAACGACTCGCCGAACTCTGACGTTGCAGTCGCACCTGAGCTGTATGACGCTTTAAAGCTTCTCTCGGACAGCGGAAGGCGGGAAATGTTCTACGCGCCGTACTATGACGAGTACACAAGCCTGTTCCTCTGCGTGGACGAAAACGAAGCATACAACTTTGACCCCAAAAGAAATCCCGAGGTTGAACAGTATATTAACTCTCTCTCGGCTTATGTGGGAGACAAAAATCACGTCTCGCTCACGTTCGGGGAGAACAATACTCTCCGGCTGAATGTGTCCGACGAGTACCTTGCCTTTGCCGAGGATTACGGAATTACCTCATACGTCGACCTATACTGGATGAAGAACGCGTTCGTCGTCGACTATATTGCAAAGCAGCTCATGGAAAACGGATTTTACTTCGGCTCGCTCTCTACGTTTGACGGATATGTCCGCAATCTTGACAAAGGCTCGGGCTATATCTACGGCTTCAACCTCTACGATAAAGTGGGAGACACCGTAAATCCCGCCGCCATAATGAAGTATTCGGGACAGATTTCAGTCGTCAACTACCGCAGCTACCCCATGACAGACCTCGACGCACCGTACTACAGCGAGGACGCGGACGGAAATACTCTCTCAAAGTACATCGGCGGAAACGGATATCCTGCGAGCGCGACGGGAAGCCTTGTCATGTTTTCCCGTGAGAAAAGCTGCGCGGAGATTCTTGTGTCAACCATGGAATACTACCTCGCGGACACTCTTGATACGGCGGAAGTAGAAAATATCCCCGAGATAAGCTGCGTGTACTGCGAGGACAGCAAAGTCGTGACAAATTCTACCGACGAGAAGATATCGTTTGACAGCTTCTACGACGGCTACACCCTTGAAAATGTAAAATAACAGCTTCACCGCACGGTATTGCCTGTGATTTGCAGTATCGCGCGGTGATTTTGCTTTACAACAGACCGAGTTTGTGCTATACTTAAAATTAGAACACAACAAAAAGGAAAATTCACATGAAACTGTTTATAATACGCCACGGAGACCCGAACTATGCCCTCGACACACTGACGGAACGCGGATGGCGTGAAGCTGAGCTGCTCCGCGACAGACTTATGCGTGAGAACATAACAAAAGTCTACCTCTCCCCCCTCGGACGCGCGCAGGACACCGCAAAGCCTTTCCTCTATTCGACTGGACTGACCGCGGAGACGAAGGACTGGCTTAGGGAATTTCCGCGACCCGCATTTCAGCCGCTGAAGAAGTATGGACTGGGCGAGAGCGACTCAAACTGCTGCCCGTGGGATTTGGATTTACGTCTATTCACAATGTTCTCATCCCAGCTGAGCGACAACGAGCACTGGGCGGAGCATGAGATATACACGACAACCGGAGCCGCAGACTACGCACTCATGGTGGGAAGAGAGCTTGACAAACTGCTCGAGGAGAACGGACTGGAGAGACGCGGCTATGACTACGTACCGAACGAAAGCTTTGACGAGGAGCTGAACATCGCCGTATTCTGCCACATGGGACTCGGCTCGCTTCTGATGGCACACATCGCACATATCGCGCCGCCGCTGTACTGGCAGATGATACGCGTAATGCCCACCTCGGTCAGCACTGTTACGTTCGGCAAAACCCACTATAGCACAAAGGAAAGCCCCGCGTACCAGTCGAAGATATTCATGATAGGCGACACCACACATCTTAGCACAATAGGACTTACATACAGAGGATAGGAGAGAAAAAAGATGAAAACAGCGATAATCACAGGCGCGTCTGCCGGTCTCGGACGTGAATTTTTGCGCCACCTGCCCACGCTTTTCCCCGATATTGAAGAATACTGGCTCATTTCCAGAAGTAAAGACAAGCTCACCGAAGCCGCAAGAGAGGTTCCGCGACAGTGCAGGATATTCCCGCTTGACCTCACGCTTGACGAGAGCTACGAGAAGTTCGCGGCGGAGCTTGAAAAGTTAAAACCCGAGGTTTGGATGCTCATAAACAACTCCGGATGCGGCTTTCTCGGAAACGTCGGCGAGGGAGAATTAAAAAAGCAGACGCAGATGGTTGACCTCAACCTGAAGGGACTGACCGCCATGACGCACGTTACGCTTCCGTATATGCACAAGGGCGGCTGTGTGATAAACGTCTCGTCGATAGCGTCCTTCTGCCCGAACCCGAGAATGACGGTCTACAGCGCGTCCAAGGCTTATGTGACCGCATTCACGTTCGGCATCAGTGAGGAGCTGAAAGCGCGCGGAATCACGGCTACAGCAGTCTGCCCCGGACCTATGGACACAGATTTCATAAAAGTCGGCGGTATCAAGGGCAACTCCAAGACGTTCGACGTTCTCCCGTACTGCGATCCCGCGAAGGTTGCTTACGGCGCTCTCGTTGCGGCAGGCTACGGCAAGACTGTCTACACCCCCACGGCGTTCTACAAGTTCTACCGCGTCCTTGCGAAGCTCACCCCGACTAAACTGATGATGAAGCTTTCTAAGACCTGATCGAGTATTGAATCGAGTATTATGAATACCTGATTGCAGGTTAGGCTGACTCGATTCGCGAGAATTTCACTGCGTAAAATTCTCCAAAGTAATTCGCGATATTTTTATAGTAATAACAAAAGGCTATGCTCATGCGATTCTGCCGAAAACGGTTGTATCGCTGAACACAGCCTTTTATTTATTCATTTTCGGGTTGTCCGTCCGCTCGAGCAGGTAGTCTATCGAAACTCCGAAATAGTCCGCGAGCTTTATGAGTGTGTCGTAGTCCGCCTGTCTGGTTTCGTTCTCGTAGCGCGATATGCTGTTCTGGTTCATTCCGAGATCCATCGCGAGCTTGAGCTGAGATATCTTTCTTTTTACCCTGAGTTCCTTTAAGCGCATTTTTTGACCTTTTTTTGAAAATATCCTTGACAATAATATACCAAATTGGTATAATAAAAATATCCCGAAACGGTATAAGATGAGATTTTTTTGAGGAAAGGGTTTTATCATGAGAAAAATTATTGTTTTCTTAATGGCGACGGTTATGCTTGTGTTGGTGTCTTGTGGGGATGATTCGCAAACAGACAGTGATATTCAATTTGGATATGACTTCGGTGATTATGGCTGGGGATATGAGCTCAGCGAAACGGAAGAGGAAACGGAGCCGGAAACAGAACCGGAGTACGATTATTTGGTTGATATTTTTGAGGATGTGGAGGATTGGCTTGAATTTTCGGGAGCAGGTGATGAATGTAGCGTTAAATTAGAGATTCCGAAAGATTACTCTCGAGAAACAAATGGTTTATATATCAAGAGAGTATCCTTTTATACTAATGTAGTTGAGCTTATATATAACAATAAATCAATGGGATATTTTTCCTTTTACATTGATAACGCTACAAATTTGTCAGTCGGCGATATCGTTACAATATATAGTAATAATATATATGAACTTAATAACAACCTGCTTCAAAATGGTTTTTATATAAAAGATTCAGCATATCAAATCAGTTATCCGGACATGGGTTCATATATTTCAAGTTGGGAAGAAGCGGTAAATATATACGATGTTCTGGATGAAAAGGCAAAAGAGTGTTATTGTAAATATAAAAACATTGATATTAATAGCAAAGAGGCCGAAAATGTTAAAGTACCTCTCTTTTCCGGAGTTTACGGAGAGATAAAGCCGGATGAGGTTTTAAATTCTGAAAGTCGACGTGTAATGGCTGCCGTACCGGTTTATGTGATGAATTCATATGGTTATTACTCTGACTATGTAGTATATATGTCTGGAATTGTTATTGAATCTGAAGAAAAAACGGAGGGCGAATATTATACAGATGAGGATGTTAGAATAGAACATTATATTGTTCAGTATTTAAACACTGATGGTTATTCATCATTTTCAGATGCTGTGCTGGCGGCAACAGCCGAAAAATATGATGAATATAATTGGCATCAATAATATTATCAAAAGAAAGGACTTTATCATGAAAAAAATTATATCAGTATTACTTGTTATCACAGCAGTTTTAATGCTATTTGTGTCATGTACAGGATCAAGCTTATCGGGAACATACAGATGTGATGACAAATATCCGCAAATTGACGGCGAAATTTATAAAATCAATTTTGACGGAGATAAATGTACCATTTATGACTCAATCTGTGGATATGGAGTACTTAATTGGAAAGTTGAGAACGGCAAGCTTTTGATTTGGGGTGACGCAGACCTTGGCATCTTTAATGTAGAAATTGACTACGAGTACGAATACACAAAAGACGGAAGCAGTATTTTCCTTGACGGAGTAGAATTTAAAAAGCAGAAATAAATATAAAATATAAAGGAGAATTTCACAATGAAAAACAAAACATTGACTAAAGTTGTTGTCTCTGCAATAGTCCTTTCGACATTGGCAACGGTTAGTGCGTTCGCGGGTGCAAATCTAAAGGAAATCAAGGCGTATCTTGATTACGACGTGAAAATCAAGTATAACATTGAAGAAAAAACAATGCTTGATAAAAACGGTGCGAGAGTTTATCCGATAAACTATAACGGCGAAATCTATCTCCCTGTAACTCAGCTCGGCGAAATTCTTGATATAGGTACAAAATACGATAAAACCAAGAATGAGGTTCTGCTCGGTATCACAGGAGAAGCGGTTGATTTTATCGACAACTATCTTCCGGTGTATAAATCCACTGGTTCATATTATCATGTTACATCTGCCGACGGAAAAACAATTGATATAGGCAGTCAGAAATATGACCGATATATAAAATTCTATGCCACAAAGCCGGGAAGAGAAGTATACCAAACTTATTATTCCTACGATATAGGCGGAAAATATTCCACTTTGCAATTTGACATAAAGTCTGATGCAAAAAAGGATGATTCCATAAGCATTCTCGGCGACAACGACAAGCTTTTATATAAGATTGATATGAAGCAGGGTGACGCGCTTAAAACCGTAAAAATAGATGTTACGGGAAATTCGCAGATAAAAATTGTATCCACATCCGAGACAGCGGTTAATGGTCACTATGTCTACATTGTAAACGCAATACTGCAATAAGGGAACAAAATGCGGCTATCCCCTTGCAAAAAATGTCCTTGTCTGATATAATCATAACGATTGATTATGTAAAGACGAAAGGACTAACAAAATGAATAACGCACAGGACAGAATCGTCGCTCAGGTGGCAGGCAAGCCTATCATGGAGAGCGAAATCGACGCTACTCTCATGCAGATGGGTCAGAGAGCGCAGAGCTACAACAACCCGCAGGGCAGAGCTATGATACTCGAGCAGCTCATCAATAAAAAGCTCTTCCTCCTTGACGCGCAGAGAAACCTCCTCGAGAGAGAACCCGCCTTCAAGGAACAGCTCAGCCGCGTGAAAGAAGAGCTTCTCGCAAGCTACAATATCCAGAAGGCTGTCGAAAAGGTTCGCGTGACAGACGAGGAAGTTAAAAAATACTACGACGAGCATCCCGAACAGTTCGACGCGGGCGACAGCTTCAACGCAAGCCACATCCTCGTTGACTCCGAAGAGCTGGCAAAGGAGCTTAAGGCTAAAATCGAATCCGGTGAGCTTACCTTCGAGAACGCGGCTATGGAGCACAGCACCTGTCCCTCGGGAAAACAGGGCGGCAGCCTCGGAGACTTCGGTAAGGGTCAGATGGTTCCCGAATTTGAAAACGCGTGCGCCGCAATGAACGAGGGCGAGCTTTCAGACCCCGTGAAGACCCAGTTCGGCTGGCACATCATAAAGCTCAACAAGAAATCGTCCGGCGGAAAGATAGAGTTTTCACTTGTAAAGGATGAGATAAGAGACGCGCTCATCGGCGAAAAGCAGCAGGCGGCTTACCAGAGCAGAGTAAATCAGCTCAAGATACTTTATCCCGTAGATAAGCTGTAAAAAAATAAAAAGCTCCGATTTTGAATATCAGAGCTTTTTTATATAAGGATTACTTCAGGAATTTGAAGCTTGAGATGATCGGAGGTTCTTCTGCTTTATTTTTGCATACTTTAATAAAGCAAATTATGTTGAGAACGTAAGTTATGATCATCCATATGCCGATTACGAACCAGCCAATGAAGGGAATGATGGCAAGAACCAGAGAAATTGCGGAAATCACATAGATTTTAAGAGCCTGTTTAACATGGAAGAAGGCATATGGGGAGTTTCCGCTTGCAAGGAGGGTGATTATTACTCCTAAAACACCGAGCAAATACGGAATCATAGCGAGAACCTTGTTGTCGGATATATCCGTTGGGTCGAATTCCGCCGTGTGGTCTGTTATGTTTCCCGGCGCAGCGTTCGGTACGGACATAAGCGGTGTACCGCACTGAGGACAATTAATTGCGGAGTCATCAAATGTCGTACGGCAATTTGGACAGAATTTCATTTTGTACCTCCAAAAAAGAATAATTTGTGTAGTGGTTCTTAATACAGTATATCATATCTTTAAATATGTGTCAATAAAAAATACGCAAAAAATTTTATTTTTCTGCATTTTTGAACAAATATGGTGAATAATTGTTATATAGCACAACTGATTATTGCCGTGAGGTTTTTGTTCATATATGTTGACAAAATCTATGTTTTGTATTATAATTATAATGTATATTCTCTTGTGTTTATGATTAAAGGAATCAAGATGTTTAGAAATTCACGCATAAAGAAATATGCTGCGTTGCTTTTGACGATTGCAATTTTTTTGGGGGCGGTTTATCCGGTACACGCGTTCGGCTTGCTCGATTCTCCGCGCATACTAAACGACCGCTCGGTAGAGGAGTCCCTCGAAAACTCACTCAGACAGAAGCTTGGTTCGACAGTTAAAGCAGGCTCCGAACTCAGCGCAAACGACGCCGCAATGAGACTGTACTACCTCGAGCTGATTTCCGGAGACGGTACGGATATAAACGGCGGCGTGCAGTTCTCACTTGAGAGAGGTCTTAACCGTGTGGAATCCGCTGTTTTTGCCGTGAGGCTGCTCGGCGCGGAGGATGAAGCTCTTCTCGTACACTATAAGCATCCCTTTAACGATGTTCCCGAGTGGGCGTCGGATTACGTCGGATACATATACAACTGCGGACTGCTTGACGACATCATCGACGGCGCGGAGAACTACAATAACCTGAAGTTCGAGCCGCAGAAGGGTGAGTCGACCGAAAGATTCATGAGCTATATGCTCTACGCTCTCGGATACCGTATCGGCGCGGGCGACTATACATACTACATGGCGGCGGACTACGCGAGAAGCATCGGCGTGTGCGTGACGGATAAGGACGAACCTCTCACAAGAGCGGGCGCAGTCGAGGCAATGTACAACACACTCCGCACTACGATAAAAGGAGAGGACAGAGTTTATTCGGACGTTCTCGTTGAAAAGGGCGAGATAAGCTACAGCGACGCGGTGTTCCTTCTTTGGAATAAGAACTCGGGAGAGGTAAAGAGCTACCTTGACGCGGTCGGATATGATACAAGCTGGGTAGTGCCGAACGGTTACTATAAGATAAAGTCGGTCGGAAGCGGAAAGCTGCTCAACGTTGCGGCGTCGGGTATGAACAGCGACTATGAAGGCGTAGGCGTAACTCTTTGGGACGCGAGCGACGACATCACCCAGACCTTCCGTATAGAGAGAACAGAGCGCGGAACATACTACATCTACTCCGCAGCTTCACGAAACGGCTACGGCAGAGTCCTCGGCGTGAATAAAAGCGCAGGCTCGATAAATGTAGGACTGTATCAGTCAACGGGAGCTAACGCGGTGGAGTTTAACATAATCGGCTCGGCTGACGGCACGTGGAAGATAGAATCCGCCTCCGACAAACGCTCTCTCGGAACTACCGGAAGCTCCAACGGCAGTGAAGTAGCTCTCGGGGCGGGATCTGCGGCGTGGCAGTTCACCAGAGAGGGAACAATGAACTCCTCGGGTGAAGAGATGGCGGTGTTTGTGGCAAAGTCCCTCCTTGTAACGCAGGGCGCATTTGACGATTACTCCCACATGACGCAGAACGCGCTTGATATTCAGCCGGCGGAAAGAGCAGTCTACGCACCGTTCAACGCAAAAATAATGCGAAAAGACGCGTCCGAGACAGCCTGCAACGCGGTTTGGATTGAGAGTACGTCTAAGGTAAGATACGCCGACGGCACATACGATTATATGACGCTCTGCTTCATGCATGACAACGATATATCTGATATTTCCGTCGGACAGGCGCTGACTCAGGGTGAATACTTCTACGACTCCGGCAACTACGGTGTCGCGAGCGGCATTCACGTCCATGTAGCGGCGTACAGAGGCAAATATAATTCCACAATGCAGGTCGGTAACGGAGACATTAACATAGAAGACGCGCTCTTCCTCCCCGACGACACCTACGTCTACAACGACTACGGACTCATGTGGAAATCCGCCAGCCTTGCGGGATAATTTTACACTGGATTTAATTTATATTTTAAATCAACATAAAAGTCGTGCGGCTTGGGTCGAGAGCTGTGCGGCAGGTACTCAAAGGGAACTTCAGATGGACAGAGAAATCAAACGAACGGTCAAAAAGCTGTGCGACGAGGCGGGAAGTGCTGCTGCCGCTGCTGCGTGCGACGATTTGACCGAGGATATTGAAAAGGCGTATAACGAACGGGTAAAGGCGGGAATGAGCGAGCTTGACGCATACCGCGATGTTTTAAAAAATGTCGACGAAATCAAGAAAATGCTCGACTCACTGCCGATTACCGAGGACGAACAGCGCGGAAGACAGAACCGCGACAGCTACAAGGATAACGCGAAGGTTATAGACAAAATAAGCTCCGCACTGTGGCTTCTTGTGGTGCTTGTGTATCTTGCGTTTTCGCTCCGTTTCGGCGGCTGGAGGTATACATGGCTCATCTTCCTATGGGGTTCCATTGGTCAGACGCTTATGAATATGGTAAAAAAATACAACCGAGGAACACCCCTGAAAAAGGTGCTGCGCGGCGGTATATCCAACATGATGTGGCTTGCGATTGTTATAGCGTACTTCTTCATCAGCTTCGCATTTGGCGGTTGGAGCTACACATGGCTCATATTCATATTCGGGGCGTTTGCCGGAAAAATCATCGACATATTCTTTGGAGACTGAATATGGAGGGTTGACCCTTGAATGATTCCTATGACCGCGAGCTAGCGGAAAATTTTCTTACATTTATGCTTGACTACTACGCCATGATACGCCGTCACATCGTCGAAAAAAATGAGATAAGATTTCATTCTCACGGATTTTATCTGCTGAATATTTTGGAATCGAACAAAGACGAGCTGCTTACCATGTCCGCCTGTGCCAAGCAAATGAACATAACAAAGCAGCAGCTGACAAAGCTTGTCGATTTGATGGAAGGGCAAGGCTATGTTGTCCGCTCACACGACGAGAACAACAGACGGCAGATAAGACTTTCGATAACTCCCGAAGGAGAAAATTACCTCGGGGAGCTGAAAAGCATGATAATCGCCGAAATAATCCATTCGCTTGACAAATTCGATGCGGACGAGCGGACGGAGATAATGGACTGCGCGAAACGATTCTCGGAAATTTTCAAAAACGACAAGACAAGAAATGAATAATGACAGCAAAAAACGGAAGGCTTCGGTACAATGCGTATCGTTTCCTTCCGTTTTTGGTTTTATATTAGAGCTAAAGCAGCATAACTATCGAAACTGCCTGACTTGGCTTTAGCTTTCCTCATTCAGCTTTATTATAAAATCCTTCAGCATGGTGCAGCGCGTGACGTGGCGGTCGTTTTGTATCATAGCCCCGAGGACGGACAGCTTTCCCACAAGGATAACCATTCTCGCGCCTCTCGTGACCGCAGTGTAAAGCAGATTCCGCGAAAGGAGCATTGGCGCGCATGAGTACAGTGGAATGATAACCGCGCTGTATTCGCTTCCCTGACTCTTGTGGACTGTAATGGCGTAGGCGTGGTCTATCTCGTCGAGGGCGGTGAAGTCAAGTGTGCAGCGTCTGTCGTCGAATTGTACCTCAAGCGTGTTCTCGTCCGTGTCAATGTTGTTTATCACGCCGATGTCCCCGTTGTATATCCCCATGCCGGTTTTTCCGTCGTCGCTTTCCCACTCTATCGTGTAGTTGTTCTTGGTCTGCATGATTCTGTCGCCGACGCGAAAGACAACATCGCGGGATTTTTTTTCTTTTTTGCCCTTGTCCGCCGGATTCAGCACAGACTGTATCATTGCGTTGAGGTTGTCCGTTCCCGACAGTCCTTTCCGAGACGGAGTTATCACCTGAGTTTTCGTTATCATGTCGCCGCCGTAGCTTTTCGGGAGACGGCTGCAAAAAAGGTCGGTGACGGTCGCGGCAATTCCTTCCTCGGTCTCACGCGGGAGAAAGAAGAAGTCGGAGTCGCGCTTGTCAAGTATCGGCATTTGTCCGTCGTTTATGCGGTGGGCGTTCGTTATGATAAGACTGCTCTCGGACTGCCTGAATATCTCGCTAAGCCGCACCGTCGGGTAAATTCCCGAGTCTATCACGTCGCCTAGCACATTTCCGCAGCCAACAGAGGGGAGCTGATCGGAGTCGCCTATAAGAATCAGTCTCGCGCCGTTCTTTATCGCTTTGAGCAAGGCTTCCATGAGGTACACGTCAATCATCGAGGACTCGTCTATTATCACGGCGTCTGCGTCAAGGGTGTTGTTCTCGTCACGCAGGAACTTCGCACCGCCTTCAATGTCGGAGGAAGAGGCGTCCATTTCGAGAAGTCTGTGGATGGTTTTAGCCTCGTGAGAGGTCGCTTCACTCATCCTTTTGGCGGCACGTCCCGTAGGAGCGGCAAGCGCAACCTCAAAGTCAAGCGAGGAGAAAATCGAGATAAGTCCCTTTATAATGGTCGTTTTTCCTGTTCCGGGACCGCCCGTGAGCACCATAACTCCCTCGGACATTGCAGTGAACAACGCCTGCCTTTGCGCTTCCGCGTACTGTATTCCGGACTGAGCTTCGCATTTCTCTATCATCAGCCGCGCGTCGCTTACGTTCATCCTCGGGCAGAGCTTGTCTATCTTTTTCAGCTTCTCGGCAATGTAAAGCTCGGCGGTGTAGGTTCTCGGCTCGTAGATGTAGCGTATTCCGCCCTTCTTCACCGGAACGAGAGTCAGCTTGGTCAGCGCTTCTTCTATGACAGATGTAATATCCGCGATTTTACCGGAGTCTCCGCCGAACAACAGATCGCAGGTGCAGCGGATGAGGTCGTCGAGCGGCAGGCAGGTGTGTCCCGATCTTGCGGATTCCGCGCGGAGAACGTACACTGCCCCATGAATGATCCTCTCCGAAGAAGCGGGGTCAAGTCCCATGCTCATTGCGATGCCGTCCGCACGACTGAAGGATATCCCGCGGAAGTCCTCGCACAGCCTGTACGGATTCGCGCGTATCTTGTCAACGGCAGCTCCGCCCCACTTTTTGTATATCTTCATGGCGGTCTGCGGAGTGAAAAGGTCGCGGCAGAACATCATAACCGCACGTGCGCCGGAGATGGATTTGAAGTTTTCGGAGATTGTCTCGGCTTTCTTGCGCGTGATTCCGGGAACTTCGGCGAGCCAGTCGGGATGCTCCTCTATTACCTTGAACGCGTCTGTGCCGAACTGCTCCACTATCTTTTGTGCAGTTTTCGGGCCGATTCCCTTGACCGCACCCGACGAGAGATAACGCAGAATGTCGCTCTCCTCCGCCGGAAGAGTTTTTTCGTAGGTCTGAGCTTCAAACTGCTTTCCGTAGGTCTTGTGGTTGACCCATTTTCCCGTGACTGTCAGCTTGTCCCCGTCGGTGAGATACGGTATAATGCCCGTGACGGTGACAGGGTAGCCCGAGGTGTCCTCCATTTCAAAAACCACGTAGCCGTTGTCCTCGTTCTGGTAAATTATGGAGTCGACTATACCCGACACAGTCTCTTGCTCTTCAGTTCTAATATCGTTGTTCATGCTGTTCCTCCGCGGCTTAATGAGATAATTATACCCCAAAACCGCCGAAAAGTCAAATAAAAAGAAAATCCGCCGCTCTCTCATGCTATATCACGAGGGAGAAGCGGATGATGCTTTAGTTAATATTCGAGATTCTTGAAGTCTTCGATAACTCTGTCGAGCATCTTGTTAATGAGCTTCTGTGATTTTGTCGCGCCGGAGACGTAGGTGTTGTTCTTTGTGTTGTAGATTCCGTTGTAGAGGTTCGCGAAGTTTCCGCCCCACGAGAAGTCGACCGCCCAGTCGTAGGATTTCGTGTCAAAGATAATGTTGAGCATTTCAACGGATTCGGTATCGCGCACGAGCTTAGCGGCAAAGAGAACGTCGTAAAGCGCGGAACGAACGGTGTCGGTGGAGAATCCGCAGAGAACTTCAAGTATAATTCCCGTTCTGTCGGGGTCTTTGTTCGTCATGGGGATAGCGTAAGCCGTCGTCCATCCGTTAGAGACGTAGTGACCGTAGTTTTCCTGTGTCTCATCCTTCTTTGCCATAGGGATAACGCCGAAATCGCTTTCCATATCACGCAGAGAGTTTATCGGACCTAGCATTGTGCCGCAGAAAACTATTCCGCCTTTGAGGAAGTCTCCCCATGTACCGGTATAAGTCATCTGCTTCTCGACCATGTAGCTGAAGAGGGTATCGATCGCGCTTATGTGGCTTTCGGTGAGAATGTTCACTTCAAGGTTGCCGTCCTTGTCGATGTCGCAGGATTTCTCGCCCATTGCGTATATCCAGTGCTTGAAGTGGTCGTTTCCTTCAACGTGTCCCACAACGTCCTTGCCGACAACTATTTTGCCGTTACCATCGAGATCCTGTTCGCACGCTTTCGCCAGAGTATACATTTTTTCTATAGTCCAGCTGCCTTCAAGCACGTCCTTGTAGGGAAGCGCAAAGCCGTTTTCTTCAAGTATTGTTTTGCTTGTGTATAAAACCTCCACCGCAAAATCATCGAATACATTGATGTCGCCCGTTATCCAGTAGAGCTTGGAATTAAACATAGTGAAAGTGTCGACTATGTTTTTGTCCCACCACGGGTTAGATGTGTCGAGGTGATCCATGAGGTTGAGGAAAAGCCCGGACTGAGCCTGCGGACCAATGTAATCCATGCGGTTTAAAACTGTGTCATAGGTGGTTGTTCCCGCAGTGACCTCGGTTTTAACTTGGTTGCGTATGTTCTCATCGTTGTCGGCAAAAATGGGAGTGACTTTGATTCCGAGCAGGTCTTCCGTTGCGAGATTGCGGGCGAATATTGCGTCGTTGAGCGGAGTTCCGTCGGATTCTTCAACCCAAACCTCGTTTACGTCAGTTCCGACCTCGTTGTAGCAGAAATGTGCGTTAGGTCCGGGAGCGAGAACCTTGTACTCATAGCTGTCGTAGCTGTAGGAGGAGTATTTTTCTCGCACGGTGTCGGTCACGGTTTTCTCGGCTTCGGTTTCGGATTCCGATTCCGTATTTGAAGCAGACTGCTGTACGGTTTCGGATGAGGCGGATTTGGTTTCTTCTCCCCCGTTGTCGGAGCAGGATAAAAGAGACAGAGCCGCGAGGATTAACGCAAGGGATAACGAGAAACACTTTTTCATAAAACACCCATTCCTTTCAGTTGCAATAATAGTTAAAATTTACAGAACTAATAGTGGTGTAAATAGTTTATCAAATATCGGCGTGGAAGTCAATACCGAAAGTAAAATATGATAAATATGAGCAAGTATTCGTAAAAAAACAAAACCCGCACAGCCTAAAGCAAAACTTCAAGCAGTGCGGGCGATATTATTCAGATGAATTAAAAATTGAACGAAGCCTTGATTTCCTCGGCGAAGTCGCGCTTTTCCCACGGAATATTGAGATCCTCGCGACCCATGTGACCGTAAGCGGCGAGATCTCCGTAGATAGGTCTGCGCAAGTCGAAGCGGCTGATAATAGCGGCAGGACGCATATCGACCTTTTCACGGATGAAATCGGCGAGAACGGAGTCGTCAATCTTGCCTGTGCCGAAGGTGTCAACGAGGACGGAAACGGGATGAGCAACGCCGATAGCGTAAGCAAGCTGAACTTCGCAGCGGTTTGCGATTCCGGAGGCTACAACGTTCTTCGCGATGTAACGAGCCATGTAGGACGCGCTTCTGTCAACCTTTGTCGGGTCCTTGCCGGAGAACGCGCCGCCGCCGTGACGGGAATATCCGCCGTAGGTGTCAACGATAATCTTTCTGCCTGTGAGTCCGCTGTCGCCCATAGGGCCGCCGATAACGAATCTTCCTGTCGGGTTGACGTAAATCTTGGTGTCGTCGTCGAGCATTTCCTCGGGGAGAGTGGGTCTGATAACCTCGCGGATGATGTCCTCGCGGATTTTGTCGAGGGAGGCGTCGGGATCGTGCTGGGAAGAAACAACCACGGTGTCAATGCGCACGGGCTTGTCGTCATCGTATTCTACAGTAACCTGAGTCTTTCCGTCGGGTCTGAGGTAGGGAAGAGTGCCGTTCTTGCGGACTTCGGTCAGCTTCTTTGCCATTTTGTGCGCGAGGGAGATGGGGAGGGGCATAAGCTCGGGAGTTTCGTCGCAGGCATAGCCGAACATAAGTCCCTGGTCGCCCGCGCCTGTGTTGAACTCGTCGGTTTCGATGCCTTCCTTTGATTCAAGGGAGTTGTCGACGCCGAGAGCGATATCGGGGGACTGCTCGTGTATTGAGTTTATGACAGCGCAGGTTGAGCCGTCGAAGCCGTACTTTGCTCTGTCGTAGCCTATATCAAGCACAGTCTTGCGGACGATGGACTGAATGTCAACGTAGCTGCTTGTTGTTATCTCGCCCATGACCATAACAAGACCGGTCGTGCAGCAGGTTTCGCAGGCAACGCGGGACATGGGATCGTTCTTCAGCATCTCGTCAAGTATGCGGTCGGAAATCTGGTCGCAAATTTTGTCGGGATGTCCTTCGGTAACGGATTCGGAAGTGAAAAGTCTTTTCATAGTATCCTTTCATCGGCTGAGGTATAAAAAATGTTCTCATCCAAGACAGAACGAGAACATTGTTGTTTACAGAATTACTCATCTGTCAGGAATTGGCACCTTGTCACATGAGAAAATCTCGGATAGGTTGCCGGGCGTCACAGAGCCAGTCTCTCAGCCACTCTTGATAAGTTATATTAAATTTTTAGCGGATATATTATACCACATTCCGCGTATTATTGCAATAGGTTTTTAGAAAAATTTATATAATCGCACGATAAAGTATGGCGTATATCAAATCCTTACTTTATCGAGAACGAGCCGCCGAGCTTTACTATGAAGTAGACGAGCGACAGAACTGCCACCAAAGCCGCGACAACTACCGTGATTATGTAGGAAACCGACTTCTTGCCATTTTCGCTTTTGCCGGGGATAACGCCGATGGGAGCGTCCTGCCCCTTCGCTACGCTGACGCTGACAAATCCCGCGAGTCTTATCGCCTTAGAAACAGGCTTGTAGATGAGGAAAACAATGGACGCGTTGAAGATACCCTTCGTGAGGTTGAACGGCAGAAGAAGCGTCGGGATGAGCTTCACTACGTCGGATGTGGAAACTCCCATGTAGAACGGCGTGATGATGAGGTTAGCGACCATCATAACCGCGGTCATGGAGACGACGGAAGCCAGCATACCGAGGAGCGCGCCGGTCATTGTTCTCTTGCGTGAGTAGATGAAGCTGCCGACGCAGACAAAAACCGCACTGGCAAGCACGTTCATGATAAGCCCGTAGACGCCCGTTGAGCTGATGGTGACGAACTCGATAAGCCCCACGATAACGGACATCGCAAGACCGTACACCGGACCGAACAGCATTGCGCCGACCGTCATAACGGAATCCTTCAAATCAAACGATAGGAAAGACGCGCGGAAGTGGAAAAGCACGCAGCAGACGTAAGCAAAAGCGGAAAAAACTCCGACAGCAACGATAGTTTTGATTTTGTCAGACTTATAAGTGGTTTTAGACATGGTAATTACTCCCTATAAATAATAATATGTTATGGGAGAAGCAAAAATCCCGCCAAATTACATTTGTAAAATGACGGGATCGCGCAATAACGCTATTTCTTCTCACATCCGGACTTTCGCTTGACAAAAAACACTTAAATTAAGTTAAACTGCATTTTTAGTAAACAGCCATAAGCTAAATACTATCAAATTTAGTATATACTCGCCTCAAGCAAAGAACCAACCTCGGAATTTGGCAGAAGCTAAACAAACCCCTCGCACAAACTACAAGAGCCAAATTCGATGCTTGGCAGACTGTACTATCAAATATAGTTATTCTAAATGCCGCTGCAAGCACCAACCCAACCTCGGAATTTGGCAGAAGCTAAACTAACCCCTCGCACAAACTCACAAGAGCCAAATTCGATGCTTGGCAGGCTATACTATCAAATATAGTTATTCTTAATGCCGCCGAAAGCACCAACCCAACCTAGGAATTTGGCAGAAGCTGACTAACCCCTCGCACAAACTCACAAGAGCCAAATTCGATGCTTGGCAGGCTGTACATAAAATTTAGTCTAATTATATGCCAAGCTAACCGTCGGTACAGGAATTTCACCTGTTCGGCGTTAAAAACGTTCGCGGACTTACGGAATACCCGATCACCGCCGGTAAGGAATTTCACCGTTTCCCGAAATTTTTTGTTTTAAAGAACAAAGCTGACCGAGCGCGAACCCAGCCAGCTTTGATAAAATCAGCTATTAGCCGTCGATTTCGATAACGACACCGGAACCAACTGTTCTGCCGCCTTCACGGATAGCAAAACGAAGACCCTTTTCAATAGCGATAGGTGTGATGAGTTCAACCTTCATGTCAACGTTATCGCCGGGACGGCACATATCTGTTCCTTCAGGAAGAGTGATTGTGCCGGTAACGTCAGTTGTTCTGAAGTAGAACTGCGGTCTGTAGCCGGAGAAGAAGGGCTTCTGACGGCCGCCTTCCTTTTCGGTAAGAACGTAAACCTGACCTACAAACTTTGTGTGGGGGTGAATTGTGCCGGGCTTGCAGAGAACCTGTCCTCTTTCAATACCCTTCTTGTCGATACCGCGGAGAAGAAGACCAACGTTGTCGCCGGCTTCAGCGGAGTCGAGGAGCTTACGGAACATTTCGATACCGGTGATAACTGTGGACTTCTTTTCTTCGGAAAGACCAACGATTTCAACTGTATCAGCCATCTTAACTGTACCACGTTCTACTCTACCTGTAGCAACTGTACCACGACCTGTGATGGAGAATACGTCTTCAACAGGCATAAGGAAGGGCTGGTCTGCCTTACGGTCAGGAGTAGGAATGTAGGAGTCAACAGCGTCCATGAGCTCGTGGATGCAAGCATATTCGGGAGCGTTAGGATCTGTGGATGTGGATTCGAGAGCTACACGAGCGGAACCGCGGATAATCGGAACATCGTTGCCCGGGAAGTCGTACTCGGAGAGGAGTTCACGGATTTCCATTTCAACGAGGTCGAGAAGCTCTTCGTCGTCAACGAGGTCGCACTTGTTCATGAATACAACGATTGCAGGAACGCCAACCTGACGGGCGAGAAGGATGTGTTCACGAGTCTGCTGCATAGGACCGTCGGAAGCAGCAACAACAAGGATAGCACCGTCCATCTGAGCAGCGCCGGTGATCATGTTCTTAACGTAGTCGGCGTGACCGGGGCAGTCAACGTGAGCATAGTGTCTCTTCTCAGTTTCATATTCAACGTGTCTGGTGTTGATTGTGATACCACGAGCCTTTTCTTCGGGAGCGTTATCGATCTGGTCGTAAGCGAGGAATTCGATGTTGCCGTTTGCGAGAGAAAGAACCTTTGTGATAGCAGCGGTAAGAGTTGTCTTGCCGTGGTCAACGTGACCGATGGTACCAATGTTTACATGGGGCTTGGTACGCTCAAAATGTGCCTTTGCCATTGGAATAATCCTCCTAAAATATTTTTTGATTAATTAGTTTTTCTTTTCGATCTTATCGCGGATGCTCTTCGGAACTTCTGCGAAGTGATCGGGTTCCATTGAATAGTTACCGCGTCCCTGAGTACGTGAACGGAGTGCTGTAGAGTAACCGAACATTTCGGAGAGCGGTACGAATGCGTTGATCTGGTATGCGCCGTAGATCATCTCCATGGAGTTGACCTGTCCGCGGCGGGTGTTGATGTCACCGATAACGTCGCCCATGTATTCTTCGGGAGTTGTAACAACAACCTTCATGATAGGCTCGGTAAGAACGGGGTCAGCCTTTGCCATAGCGTCCTTGAATGCCATAGAGCCTGCGATCTTGAATGCCATTTCTCATGAGTCGACTTCGTGGTAAGAACCGTCGTAGAGGTTTACCTTAACGTCAACTACATTGTAGCCTGCAAGAACACCGGATTCCATTGCGCTCTTTACGCCGGCTTCGACAGCGGGAATGTATTCTTTCGGAATAGCGCCGCCGACGACTGTATTTTCAAATACAAAGCCTGCGCCGGGTTCGTTCGGTGAGATCTCGATCTTAACGTGACCGTACTGACCTTTACCGCCGGACTGACGTGCATACTTGAGGTCGGAGGTAGCGGACTTGCGGATTGTTTCCTTGTACGCAACCTGAGGACGACCAACGTTTGCCTCAACCTTGAACTCACGGAGAAGTCGGTCTACGATAATCTCGAGGTGGAGCTCACCCATACCTGCGATGATGGTCTGACCTGTGTCGCCATCGGTGTAGGTACGGAAGGTCGGGTCTTCTTCGGCGAGCTTGGAGAGGGCGATACCCATCTTTTCTTCGCCGGCTTTAGTCTTAGGTTCGATAGCGACTCTGATAACGGGTTCCGGGAATTCCATGGATTCAAGAACTATCGGAGCCTTTTCGTCACAGAACGTATCGCCTGTTGTTGTATTCTTAACGCTTACTACGGCTGCGATATCACCTGCATAGCAGCAGTCAATGTCCTTACGGTCATTAGCGTGCATCTGGAGGATACGACCGAAGCGTTCGCGAGCGCGCTTTGTGGGGTTATAAGCGGTCATGCCGGTTTCGATCTTACCGGAATATACTCTGAAGAAGCAGAGCTTTCCTACGTAAGGGTCGGTCATGATCTTGAATGCGAGAGCTGAGAACGGCTCATCATCTGAGGAGTGACGGAATTCTTCCTCACCTGTCTCGGGGTTAACGCCCTTGATGGAAGGAATATCTGTCGGAGCGGGCATGTAGTCGATGATAGCGTCGAGGAGCTTCTGTACGCCCTTATTCTTATAGGAAGTACCGCAGATAACGGGAACTATCTTGTTTGCGATAGTAGCCTTTCTGAGGGCAACTTTAAGCTCGGGAACGGAGATTTCCTCACCTTCGCAGTACTTTTCGAAGAGTTCTTCGTCGGTTTCTGCGATAGCTTCTACCATTGCGTCGTGGTATTCTTTCGCCTTCTCCTGCATTTCAGCCGGAATAGGTTCGACTCTCATGTCCTTACCGAGGTCATCATAATAGATGTCGGATTCCATGTTCATCAGGTCGATGATACCGCGGAATGTGTCTTCTGCACCGATAGGGAGCTGAATCGGAATAGCGTTGGCTTTGAGACGTTCCTTCATCTGTTCAACAACACGATAGAAGTTTGCGCCCATGATATCCATCTTATTGACGTAAGCCATTCTCGGAACGCTGTATTTGTTAGCTTGTCTCCAAACGGTTTCAGACTGAGGTTCAACGCCTCCCTTAGCGCAGAATACAGTTACGGATCCGTCAAGAACTCTGAGAGAGCGCTCAACTTCCACAGTAAAGTCAACGTGTCCGGGAGTGTCGATGATATTGATTCGCGTATTTTTCCAGAAGCAGGTTGTAGCTGCGGAGGTGATTGTAATACCTCTCTCCTGTTCCTGTTCCATGAAGTCCATAACGGCTGTACCTTCGTGAGTCTCGCCTATCTTATGAGTCTTACCGGTGTAGAACAGTATGCGCTCCGTGGTGGTAGTTTTACCGGCGTCGATGTGAGCCATGATGCCGATATTTCTGGTACGCTCAAGTGAATATTCCCTTGGCATATTCTAATTATTCTCCTTCGTTAATAGGTGTATGCTGTCGAAAAACAATATGGGGTAAAAATTAATACTTGAAATGCGCAAAAGCCTTGTTTGCGTCTGCCATTCTGTGGGTTTCTTCTTTCTTCTTGAAAGCTCCGCCCGTGGAATTCTTGGCGTCGATGATTTCAGCTGCGAGACGTGCGCTCATTGTGCGTTCGCTTCTTGTTCTGGAATAACCGACAAGCCAACGGAGACCGAGAGTCTGACGGCGTTCGGGTCTTACTTCCATAGGAACCTGATAGTTGGAGCCGCCTACACGACGAGCCTTAACTTCGAGAACAGGCATAACGTTCTCAAGAGCTTCCTGGAATGCTTCAAGCGGGTTCTGACCGAGTTTTTCTTCAACTTCTGCGAATGCGTCGTAAACGATCTTCTGAGCAACGCCCTTCTTACCGTCGTACATTACATTGTTGATAAGCTTTGTTACGAGCTTGGAATTGTAAAGCGGATCCGGAAGAACGTCTCTTTTAGATATCTGACCTCTTCTTGACACTGTAACTTCCCTCCTTCATTAAAAATATGAATTCATAGGTACTCGAAAGTATTACTTCCGTATGTGAAAGTCGGTCATATAAACATTTATTACTTATATGGGACAATACACAAACGTCTTATTCGAGATTTGTCCGATTACTTCTTCGGACGCTTAGCACCGTACTTGGAACGGCTCTGCTTACGGTTTGCAACACCCTGTGCGTCGAGTGTGCCGCGGATGATGTGGTAACGTACACCGGGAAGGTCACGAACTCTTCCGCCGCGGATGAGCACTACGGAGTGTTCCTGAAGGTTATGTCCGATACCGGGAATGTAAGTGGTAGCTTCCATACCGTTTGTAAGTCTTACTCTGGCGATCTTACGAAGAGCGGAGTTAGGCTTTTTCGGACCCATTGTTGTAACCTTTGTGCATACGCCGCGCTTCTGGGGAGAGCTCTGATCTGTGGGACGGTTCTTCAGAGTATTGAAGCCCTGCTGAAGTACCGGAGCCTTTGACTTGTAGGTCTTGTCGGTTCTGCCCTGCTTAACGAGCTGGTTAAATGTAGGCATTGTTGTCCTCCTTTTCTTTGGTAATAAATGTTTATATACAAACAGCCGAAGCTGAACGTATCATAAAATCAGACGCGAAAATTGGCGTAAGCAAAGAACCCCAAATTTTGCGTATACCTTATTCTATCATCATAAAACTCATTTGTCAAGCGGTTTTTCTCCTTACAGATAATATTCTCCCACTTGCACAAGAAAAATTCACAATCCGCGGATTTATTGGAGATTTTTGAATTATGTAAAACACATGAAAACAAAAAGGACCGCGCCGCGTAAAACGGTGAGATCCTTTTATATTAATGGAAGGAATTTTAACTATAAGACTTACTCTGCGTACCGTAAGACTTAATCTTCGTCCGAGTCGTCTGTGTCCGCGTCGTCGTCCTCGAGAGCGATATCGTCGTCAAAATCGCTTTCGGTATCCTCATCGTGTTCGTGCTCGATGTAGTCCTCGTTGTCCATGGACTGCTCATCGGCTGAATCAAATGCATCGTCCTCATCTTCCGTGGGAGCGGCTGACTTGGAGTCTTCCTCTTCAAGCGCGGAGAAGTCGAGGTTGTATATCGGAGAGTCGGCGGGGTTTGTACGCTCAACTTTGATATTGCGGTATCTG
>Ga0129314_1000309_pt1 | contig 55820 bp, 66 predicted proteins | sample O1111metagenome_FD_94431 | JGI IMG/M metagenome (GOLD analysis project Ga0129314, IMG submission 94431) | Orangutan individual fecal microbial communities from fecal samples from Wisconsin, USA - O1111 metagenome | ecosystem: Host-associated > Mammals > Digestive system > Large intestine > Fecal... | reverse complement strand
GGCTGGGCATCGAGGCACCGTTGCCGGAGTGGGGCAGTATGCTATCTGAGGCCAAAAGCCAGATGATGTATCAGCCGTATCTGATGTTCTTCCCCGGCATCGCCATCGTGCTCGCCGTGCTGGGCCTCAACCTGATCGGCGACGGCTTGCGCGACGCGCTCGATCCGAGAATGAAGACCTAAGGCCGGGGCAGGTGACGAAAAATGACGAATAAACTTTTAGAGATCAAGGACCTTCACGTGGAATACCACACTGACGACGCGCTTGTCTACGCTGTCAACGGCATCGACCTTGACGTGAACGAGGGCGAGACACTCGGGCTCGTCGGCGAGACCGGCGCAGGCAAGACGACGACGGCGCTCTCGGTGCTCAAACTGTTGCCAGAGCGCACGGGCAGGATCACGGGGGGGCGTGTCTTTTTGGAAGGGCGCGACATCACAGACTACACTGACGCCGACATGCGCGCCATCCGCGGCGAGATCGTCTCGATGATCTTTCAGGACCCGATGACGAGCCTGAACCCGGTGCTCACCGTCGGCTTCCAGATCGCTGAGGTGCTGAAGCTGCACAAAAACACGCAGAGCGCGTCCGACATCCAAAACCGCGTGGACGAGCTCCTCAAGCTGGTCGATATTCCGCCGGAGCGCAAGCACGACTATCCGCATCAGTTTTCCGGGGGCATGAAGCAGCGCATCGTCATCGCCATCGCTCTGGCCTGTGAGCCCAAGCTGCTGCTGGCTGACGAGCCGACGACGGCGCTCGACGTGACGATTCAGGCGCAAGTGCTTTCAATGATGAACGAGCTGAAGGAAAAGCTCGGCACGGCGATGATCCTCATCACGCACGACCTGGGCGTCGTGGCAGAAACGTGCGACCGCGTCGCGATCATGTACGCCGGCAAGATCATCGAGACCGGCACGGTGGAACAAATCTTCGACCCGTCGCGCGACCATCATCCTTACACCGTCGGCCTGTTCGGGGCCATTCCCGATCTGACGAAGAAGACACGCCGTCTCAGCCCGATCGACGGCCTCATGCCCGACCCAACCGATCTGCCAGCCGGCTGCAAGTTCCACACGCGCTGCCCCCAGTGCATGGAGCGCTGCCGCACGGAGGAACCGGGCCTGACTGAGCGTGACGGACACCGCCTCTGCTGCCACCTGTTCAGCTCCGAGCCGAAAAAGGAGGAACACGAATGACCGCTCCTCTGATCGAAACACGCAATCTGAAAAAATATTTCTCCACCGCCGCGGGGCTGCTCCACGCCGTCGACGGCGTCAACCTGAAGATCGAAGCCGGAAAAACGCTCGGCGTCGTCGGCGAATCCGGCTGCGGCAAATCGACGCTGGGCCGTCTCGTCGTGAGACTGCTCGAAGCCACGAGCGGCGAAGTGCTCTACCGGGGCGAGAATATCCTCGCTCTGAGTGAGCGTGAGATGCTGCAAATGCGCCGCAAAATGCAGATGATCTTTCAGGATCCGTACGCCTCGCTCAATCCCCGCATGACCGTCAGCGAGATCATCGCTGAGCCGATCCAGGTGTGCCGCACCATCCAGGGCAAGGACGCGATCATGGACAAGGTCTACGAGCTGATGGATACCGTCGGCCTCGCCGACCGCTTCGTCAATACCTACCCGCACGAGCTTGACGGCGGACGCCGCCAGCGTATCGGCATCGCCCGCGCCCTGGCGCTCGATCCTGAGTTCATCGTCTGCGACGAGCCCGTGTCGGCGCTTGACGTGTCGATTCAGGCGCAGGTGCTCAACCTGCTCATGGACCTGCAGGAAGAGCGGAAGCTGGCCTACATGTTCATCACCCACAATCTCTCGGTCGTCGCCCACATCAGCAGCGAGATCGCCGTCATGTACCTCGGCCAGTGCGTCGAGCGCGCCTCCACTGAGGAACTGTTCGCCAATCCGCTGCACCCGTACACCAAGGCCCTGCTGGCCGCGATCCCCGTTCCCAATCTGAGCCGACGCCATCTCAAGCGCGAGGTCATCCGCGGTGAAGTCGCCAGCCCCATCAACCCCAAGCCGGGCTGCCGCTTCGCGGTGCGCTGTCCCTTGGCGGCTCCCGAATGCACGGCAGGCGAGCTGGAGTTCAAGGAAGTCAGCCCGGGACATCACGTCCTGTGCACACGATACTGATGAAGGAGGAACGATCCGCAATGTCTCTTGTCGACAAAGCCAGAGAACTCGCGCCTGAGTTCATCGCCTGGCGGCGCCAGATCCACAGCAACCCCGAACTCGGCTTCAAGGAGTTCGAGACGACGAAATTCATCAGGGAAAAACTTGAAAGCTGGGGCATCGAGACCCGTCCCAACGGCGATAAAACAGGCGTGATCGGCACGCTGAAAGGCGGCAGGCCGGGAACGAAGACGATCGCCCTGAGATGCGACATCGACGCTCTGCCCCTGCAGGAAAAGACCGGCCTGGAATTCGCGTCTAAAAACGACGGCATCTGCCACGCCTGCGGCCATGACTTGCACACCGCCACACTTTTGGGCGCGGCCTATATGCTCTCACAGCATTACCGCGACAAGCTGGCCGGCACGGTTCGCTTCATTTTCCAGCCCGCCGAGGAAACGCTGGGCGGCTCCGTCAGCATGATCGAAAACGGTGCGCTCGACGGCGTGGACTGCATTCTGGGCGCGCATACATGGCCCGATGTGGAAGGCGGCTGCATCGGCATCCGCAAAGGCCCGGCGATGGGCTCCAACGACAGCTTCCGCATCACCATCCACGGCAAGGGAGGACACGCCGCTCACCCGCACCGCGCCATCGATCCCGTCGTCATCGGCGCGCACATCGTCACGCAGCTGCAGACCATCGTCTCCCGCCGCGTCGCTCCCGTCGACTCCGCCGTCGTCACCGTCGGACACCTGAATGCCGGCAAAACATTCAACGTCATTCCCGAAGAATGCCTGCTCGAAGGCTCCGTACGCTCGCTCACGCCAGCCGTGCGCGACAACTTGGAGAAGTGGATCACGTCCATCGCCATGCATACCGCCGAAGGCATGGACGCCACGGCCGAGGTCAAGTACGAGCGCGGCGTGCCGCCCACGGTGAGCGTGGACGAATACGTCGAAGCTGTCAGCGGCACGGTGTGCGAACTGCTGGGCCCCGACAAGTTGAAGACGTTGCCTACTCCGTCGATGGGCTCGGAAGACTTCGCCTATTACCTAGAGAAGGTCCCCGGCGCGTTCTTCCGCCTGGGCTCCGGCGACGATCGCCCCGAAAGCCACATCGGTCTGCACAACCCGCGCCACTTGTTCAGCGAAAAGGCCATCCCCACCGGCGTTGTCACTTGGGTGGGCGTCGCCTACAAGCTGACCGGCAGCGACATGAGTGCGCTGAAATAAGCGCCAGTTGAACAAAACGTCGCTAAAAAACGCCTTCCGCGTCCGAAACTTTTTTCAGATGCGGAAGGCGTTTTTATACATACATAGGCCATTTTAGCTCAACTCGCCGTCATTTTGCGAAAGATTCGCAGGCAAAGCCTTATTGTTGAGATCGATATATCAAGGTTGTCAGCAATGTACTCATTGGATCTGTTTTCAGCTTTCAGCAGGAGGATTTTTGCGCGTATAGGTTTACGTGCTTCTGCTGTTCCTTGTCTGATAAGCACTTCCAGCAGGTGCCGATCATCACTTTAGTTGGATTTGCCTTATGTTATTTATGATAGCATAGTTTCCTTTTTAGGGTTTTAGGGATATTATGCCATAACATAAAACATTTGTCTATTTAAAGTGAATTACAATAGTCCGCGGGATAAACGGCGGACCAGTAGTCGTACATCTCGCCGCCGGTGGCAATCCAGGCCGCTCCGCTCTCCTTGATCTCGGTCAGCAGCCCGCGCAGCAGCGGCATGCGGCCGGGAGTGCACGCGGTCTGCGGGTCGAGCTGGAGCACGCAGCAGAGGCCGCGCTCAACGGTGCCGAGGAACTCCTCGCGGAAGTTGTTGAAGACCTGAGAGTAATTTGCGATTCGTCCCTGTCCTTTCGGCATGGCCGGGTGGTAGTTGAAGGCGAAGTACGGCAGGTCGTAAAGCGCCCAGTGCGCGGGGATCTCCAGCAGTTTTTCGCCGTTTCCGAGGTCGAGCCAGAAGGGACGGTCGTCGCTGCTGAGGCTGCTGGAGTACACGGCGCCGTTGGCATGGGCGGCGCGCAGGGTGTCGAGAGTGAACTCGGCGATGGGAGCGCGGTAGCCGCAGGGCTGCACGCCGACGACGTTCCTCAGGACGGCGGCGCCTTTTTCCATGTCGGCCGCGGCCTGTTCGGCGGGCAGAATCCCCCAGTTGAGCAGCTCGCAGCCGCGCATGGCGATCTCGTGTCCGCGGGACGCGACGTCTTTCACTTTTTCGGCGTAGGCCGCGGCGGTCGAGCCGGGCACGAAAAACGTCGCCCTGACCTCCAGCTCGTCGAGCAGATCCAGCAGGCGCGGCAGGCCGCGGTCCATGCCGTACTGCCCCATGGACAGAGTCTTGGGACGCTCCCCGACGTCGGGATCGAAGGCCAGCCAAAAGTTCTCGGCGTCGAGGTTGACGGTGATCAGAGCGGCGCAGCGGGCGCCGTCCTTCCACTCGATTTCAGACATTTTTCAGGACCTCCTCGCGGTCGTAATGCTCGCGGTACCACTGCGCCACCTCGCCGCCGCGCGCGAACCAGACGTCGCCGCGTTCTTTGATGTGTCCGATCAGCTTTTCGAGGATGCGCAGGCGGCCGGGAGTGCCGGTGACCTGCGGATGGATCATGCTGACGAAGCACAGGCCGTATTCGTAATAGCCGTCGAACTCGCGCGAGAAATTGTCGTAAACGAGGTCGTAGCCGGAGATGCGGTCCTGGCCGTCGGGCTCGGCGGGGAAGTAATTGTAAGCGGTGGCGACGTAATCGTCCAGTTCCCAGCGCGTGGGGATTTCGATGAAGTCGGTCTTTTCGCCGTCGATCGCGGTGTGATAGGGGCGGTCGTTGCCGCGCATCGAGCTGCTGTAGCCGACGCCGCGCTCGTACAGCAGGCGCGGCGTGTCCAGCGACCAGTCGCCGGAGGGGGTGCGGAAACCGCTGGCCGGCTTGCCGATCAGGTCGCAGAAGATGTTCTGGCATTTTTCTATGATCTCGATCTGCCGCTCGCGGCCATAGTTGAAGAACATTTCGTGCGTGTAGCCGTGCTGGCCGATCTCGTGCCCTTCGGCGTCGATGCGGCGGATCAGGTCGGGGTTGTCTTCGGCGACTTTGCCGGGCACGAAGAACGTGCCGGGAACGTCGTATTTCTCGAGCAGGTCGAGGATGGCGCGAGCGCCGCGGTTGGGTCCGTAAAGCCCTACCGAACAGGATTTCAGGAACCTGCCGCCGCCTTCGTAGCGGGCGTTGCCGTTCTTCCACGTGGTGTCCCCATCGAGATCGAACGTCAGCATCACGGCGCAGCGGGCGCCGTTTTTCCAGAGAAGTCTGTCTTCCATTTTATTTTCGGTCTCCGTTTCTCCATGGCTAAAGCACTTTTTCCAAAAACTGCCGGGCGCGCGCCGACTTGGGCGACGAGAAGAACTCCGACGGCGCGGCGTCTTCGGCGATCACGCCCCCGTCGACGAAGCAGACGCGGTCGGAAGCCTCGCGGGCGAAGCCCATCTCGTGGGTGACGATCGCCATGGTGATGCCGGTGGAAACCAGGCCGCGGATCACGTCGAGCACTTCCTTGACCATCTCGGGATCGAGCGCCGAGGTCGGTTCGTCGAAAAGCAGCGTGCGCGGCTCCATGGCCAGGGCGCGGGCGATGGCGACGCGCTGCTGCTGTCCGCCGGAAAGCATGGAAGGATAGGCGCGGGCCTTGTCGGCCAGACCGACGCGATCGAGCAGCCGCATGGCCTTTTCGACGGCCTGCGCCTCGGGAAGGCCGCGCACTTTCATGGGCGCGTAGACCATGTTCTGAAGCACGTTCTTGTTCTGGAACAGGTTGAAGTGCTGGAACACCATGCCCACGTTCTCGCGCACTTTCTGGATGTCCACGCCTCTTTGGGTGATGTCCTGCCCGTCGATGACGACCTGCCCCGACGTGGGCGTCTCGAGCAGGTTGATACAGCGCAGCAGCGTCGACTTGCCCGAGCCGGAAGGGCCGACGATGGACACCACTTCGCCGTCGTCGATCTTCAGGTTGACGCCCCGAAGCACTTCGAGGGAACCGAACCGTTTCTTCAAATCCCTAATTTCGATCACTTTTGTGCAGCCTCCTCTCCAGGCGCGAGGCGACGGCCGTGAAGATCATCACGAGCACGTAGTACATGCCGGCGACGACGATGAACGGCTCGAACGCCAAATAGGTGGAGTTCATGGCAGTCTGGGCGGCGCGCATCATGTCGAGCATGCCGATGGTGGCGACAATGGACGTGTCCTTGAGCAGGGCGATGAGCTCGTTGACCAGCGACGGCAGCACGGTGCGCAGCGCCTGGGGAATGACGATGTCGAACATCATGGCGCGGTAGGGCACGCCAAGGGCCATGGCGGCCTCGCGCTGGCCGACGTCGATGGACTGGATGCCGCCGCGCAGGATCTCGGACACATAGGCGGCGGAGTTGAGTCCGAAGGTCAGCACCACGGCGTTGAAGGCCGGGATCTGATAATCGAAGAGCTGGGGCGTGGCGAAATAGACGAGGAACAGCTGCACCATCAGCGGCGTGCCGCGGAATACCGAGGTGTAGGCCGTGGCGAACCACGACAGCGGCCCGAGCCGCGAGACTTTGAGCAGCGCCAGCGCGGTGCCGCAGATCGAACCCATGATCACGGACATGAAAGTGACCTCAAGCGAATTGATCATGCCGCGGCAAAAAACTTTGTAATAGGGCCAGATGCGTTCGAAGTGCAGCGCGAACCGCCGCGCCGGGGCCGGCGCGCCCCACGCCAGCCCCGCCAGAGCCAGCACGGCCGCGAGGGCCAGCAGCGGCGCTTTTTTGCGGCCAAAAAGCAATTTTTTCATCTTCTTCCTTCCTGCGGCGCGCAGCGCGCCCGCCATGCAGAGCCGAAGGGATTCCCGCGCGCAGCGGGGCCTTCGGCCGCTCTTTTTTTTCAGAAAAAGCTACCTGGCGAACTCCTCGCCCATCCACTTGACGACCAGCTCGTTCATCCGCCCGTCGGCAAACATCTTCTCAATCTGGGCGTTGAACAGCGGGATCAGCTCGGAACCCTTCTGGAAGGCAATGGAGTACGCGCCGGACAAGTAATGCGCTTTTTCCAGGTCTTCGCTGGGGATGACGCAGTACACATAGCCCTCGTTCTGCCCGCACTTGGTTTTGGCCTGCGAGGCGTCCATGACGGCGCCGGCGGCACGGCCGTTCAGCAGCTCCTGAGTGACCATAGTGCTGTTGTCAAGCAGCATGGGAACGGCGCCGGCGGCCTCGACCACTTTAGCGTATTCGGTGCCGAACGCGGTGGCGATTTTTTTGCCCTTCATCTCCGCCATGCTCTTCACTGGCGCGGCGGCAGGCGATACGATGGCGGTCTTGCAGAAGTAATAGGGAACGGAGAAATCGACGCTTTGGCGGCGCTCTTCCGTGTCCGACAGGCCGGAGATGACGAAGTCGGCACGTCCGCTGTGCAGCTCGCCGATCAGGCCGGAGAAGTTCATGTCCTTGATCTCGTAGGTAAAGCCGAGCGCCGCGGCGATGGCGTCGAGCACGTCGATGTCGAAACCGGTGATGACGCTCTCGCCCTTGTCGTTCACCTGAGCGAACTCGAACGGCGCGAAGGTGGCGTTGATCGCCAGCTTGTAGTGCTTGCCCTCGAGCGGCTTGGCCGCAAAGGCCGGCGCAGCGCACAGCATGACCGCCGCAACGCCGGCGGCAAATTTTTTGACGCTGAATTTCATGTTTTTCGTTCCTCCTTCGATACATAGTTCAATTTTCGACGGTTCCCGCGCCCCAGAAGCGCCGCGCCGCCGGTGGATCGGGCCAGCTCCGCTTGCTGTGGCTCAGCCCCTGAACGACCAAAGATTCGGCCGTGGCGATCAGCGCGGCGGCGGGATCGATCACCGGCACGCCGAGCCGTTCCGTCAGTTCCGCGCCCATGCCGGCGAAACCGAGACAGCCGAGGATCACGGCGCCGGCACCGTCCTCTTCGACGCACCGCCGTCCGCACGCTTCGAGAATTTCAATGATTTCGCTCCGTTCCCGCGAGGCGCCCGGCGGCAGTTCGACGCCGCGCACGCTCGCGATCCTGGCGGGATCGGCGCCCAGCGCGCGGAGAAAGTTTTTTTTCTGCGGGATGCGCCGCGCCGACGTGGTCAGCACCGAAAAGCCGAGGGCCAGCTGGCTGGCCAGCAGCACCGCGGCCTGCGCGCCGCCGACGACGGGGACGTGAAGCAGTTCCCGGCAGGCGTCGAAGCCGGGATCGCTGAAACAGTACAGGCACACCGCGTCGGCGCCGTCCGCCTGCGCCCGCAGCGCCATCTCCGCGATCTCCGGCGCGTCCAGCGCCGCGTCGAGGCACGAATCGCCGCAGAGATTGTTCTTTTGCGGGCAGACCATGATGATCTCCGTATCGGGGCGCGCAAAGGCGCGCAGCCGCCCGGCCCTCAGCTTCAGCCCCGCCGCGTCGAGGCCGCTGTCGGGATTGACGACGCAGATCTTCATAGCATCAGGCTCTTGACGCCCAGCTTGATCGTGTTTTCGTAATCCAGCTGGCCGTACACGTCCGCGCCGATCGCGGGGCTGAGTTTTTGCAGCTCCTCCAGCGGCAGGTCCTCGATCGCGCAGCCTTTTTTCTCGCACAGCAGCACCGCCGCGCCGACGATGCCATGCGCGTCGCGGAAGGGCACGCCGCGTTTGACAAGGTAGTCGGCCAGCTCGGTGGCGTTGAGAAAACCGTCGTGAAGCGCTTTTTTCATCGCCTCGGGGTGGACTGTCATCGTGGCGACGAGGCCGCTCATGATCTCGAGGCACATCAGCGTGTCGTCCAGCGCCGGCAGAAAGGCCCGCTTGTCGAGCTGCATGTCCTTGTTGTAGGCCAGCGGCAGCCCCTTCATCTCCGTCAGCATCGCCATCAGCGAGCCGTAGACCAGCCCCGCGCTGCCGCGGATCAGTTCGGCGCTGTCGGGGTTCTTCTTCTGGGGCATGATGCTGCTGCCCGTGGAATAGGCGTCGCTGAGCGTGACGAAATGGAATTCCTGCGAACACCAGAGGATGATCGATTCGCTCAGGCGGCTGAGATGCATGAGAATTATCGCAAAGACGCCGAGCAGCTCGCAGAAATAGTCGCGGTCGCTGACGCCGTCGAGAAAATTGTCGCAGGGCTTTTGGAACCCCAGCGCCGCGGCGGTCATGCCGCGGTCGATGGGATGCGTGGTCCCCGCCAGCGCGCCGCAGCCCATCGGGCAGTCCTCCATCATGATTTCCACGGCACTGCGCAGGCGCTTGCGGTCGCGCCGGAACATGCACTCGAAAGCTGCCAGCGTGTGCTTGAAGGTGACGGCCTGAGCGCGCTGCAGGTGCGTGTAGCCTGGCATCAGCCAGGGATTGGCGTTGGCCGCAGCTTTGAGCGCGCTGCACAGTTTGTCCAGTTTTTCCTCCACCTGCGCGGCGGCGTTTTTAGCGAAGAGCTTCGAATCCACGGCAACCTGATCGTTGCGGCTGCGCGCCGTATGGAGCTTTTTGCCCGCCTCGCCGATGCGCTTCGTCAAATTCAGCTCCACAAAGCTGTGGATGTCCTCGTAGCCCTCGTCGCCGATCACGAGCGCGCCGCTTTCGATGTCGTCCGCAATCTCTTTCAGCCCTTTCCGAATCGCCTCGGCATCCGCTTTCGGAATAATCCCGCAGGCGCCGAGCATGGCCGCGTGCGCGAGACTGCCTTCGATGTCCTCCTTCCAGTAACGCCTGCCCAGCGGCAGCGAATTGTCGAAGACTTTCATCAGCTTATCTTCATCGCCTTGAAAGCGTCCTCCCCATAGATTCATATTTATTCACCCCAATACGATGCACACTAAACTATTATTCACTACTCAAAAAAATGAAGCGATATTATCACTGCCCTCGGGCACTGTCAAGATGAACTTACATATTATTTAACGAGCTTTGCAGAACCAAAGTTTTGACAAACTGAGACTCGTTCGGAGAAAGCGCGCTCTTGCCCGAAACGCGATAGCTTCGCGCGGGATCTTATGGCATAATAGCGCCGGGATCCGCTGCGAGACGGGGATCCGTCATGAAACGCCGCGCTCGCAGCGCAGAAAGAACCGCATCTCACGCGGGACACGCGGGAAAAGCTTTCCCGCCGCGAAAAAAGGAGAAAAAGAGATGAAACAAGCGCTCGCCTTCATCGGCCTGGGCATCATGGGAAAGTCCATGGCCCGCAATCTCATGAACGCCGGATACGAACTGCACGTTTACGCCCGGCACCCGGAAAAGGCGCGGGACCTGATCGACGCCGGCGCGCGCCTTCACAGTTCCGCCGCCGGCTGCGTCCGCTCCGCCGCGGCCGCGCTCACCATGCTCGGCGTGCCTGACGACGTGGAACAGGTCTATTTCGGCCAAGGAGGACTGCTGGAATCGGCGCGTCCGGGAACGTTCCTGATCGACATGACCACCTCCAGCCCGGCGCTGGCGGAACGGATCTTCGCCGAAGGACAAAAGCGCGGACTGCACGCGCTCGACGCGCCCGTCACGGGCGGCGCGAAAGGAGCCGCAGAGGGCACGCTGTCGTTCCTCGCCGGCGGCACGGAGACGGATTTTGAACGATGCCGCCCGCTTTTCGAGGTCATGGGTTCGAAAGCGGACTTTATGGGAGCGGCGGGAAGAGGGCAGCACGCCAAGGCGGCCAACCAGATCCTCGTGGCCGGAACGCTTTCGGGCATTTGCGAGTCGTTTGCGTACGCCCGCCGGGCCGGTCTTGATCTGAACCGCCTTTTCGGGCTCGTCAGCAGCGGCTCCGCCGCCAGCCGGCAGCTGAACACGCTGGGGCCGAAGATCATTGCCGGCGACGACTCGCCCACTTTTTTCGTCAGATATCTGGCCAAAGATCTGCGCATCGCCGCTGAGGAAGCCCGAAGCGCCGGACTCTCTCTTGACGTGCTCGAAACAGCGCTGCGCGGCTGTCTCGACGTCGTGTCGCGCGGCATGGGCGACCTTGGCACGCAGGCGCTGATCCACCATTACGAAAAGTGAACGGAGGACAAAAATGAACTTTGCTGAAGCCTTGCAGACCGCCCGAGCGGTCAATCAATCGGCCGCTTATTACCGCTCGCTGAACGGGCTGTTTCTGTACGACCAGTGGACTTCGCTCCCCCGCCGAGGCGGCGCGTACCGCCAGGAGATGAGCGCCTTTTTCGGGGCGCAGAAGGCGAAGCTCTACGCTTCCGACGACGCCCGCCGGGCCGCCGCATACCTTGACGGCGTGTCTCCCGCGGAGATCGAAAGCGACGCCGACCGCGCCCAGGTGCGCATCTTCCGTCGCGACTACCGCAATGCCGTCCTTATCCCCTCCGACACGCTGCGCGAGTTCACGCTGATCAAGACCGACGTGCTGAACGCCTGGAAAGAAGCCCGCGAAAAGCGCGACTACCGGATCTTCATGCCGTGGCTGAAACGTGCCTTCGCACTGAAAGCCAAGATCGCGCGCGCTCTCGAACCGGAGCAGCCCGTTTTCGACACGCTTGTGGGCATGACCGACGAAGGCGTCAAAGCCGCCGACGTCAGCCGCGAGTTCGGCCGGCTGCGCGGCGGGCTCGTCAGTTTGATCGCGCTCATCCGCTCCTGCGGCAAAGCGCAGTCCCGCGATTTTCTGGACCGCGAGCACGACCCCGCCGCCGTCATGGAGTTCGGACGCCGCCTGGCCTGCTGGAACGGACTCGACCCGGAGACGGTGACTTTCAACGACCGCGCCGTCCACGGCATGACCAACCGTCCGGGGCCGCTCGATTCACGCATCTCCACGGCCCGCCTCGGCCGGCTCGACATGATCTTCACGCTCCTGCATGAGGGCGGACACGCCATGTATTCCAGCCGCACCGATCCCGCGCTGCAGGGCGAGGGCCTGTGGGGCGGCACAACCGGTGCGCTGCAGGAAGGCGCGGCGCGTTTTTACGAGAACATCGTCGGCCGCAGCCGCGAATTCTGGCAGTTCCATTATGGAGCGCTGCAAGCCGCGCTGCCCGAATTCAAGGATCTGCCGCCTGAAGATTTCTACGCCGGCATCAACGCCGTCTCGCCCAGCCTCAAGCGCACGGCCGCCGACGAAGTGACGTACAGCCTGCATATCATCGTCCGCTTCGAGCTGGAGCGGGATTACTTCACCGGACTTCTCAAAGCGGAAGAGCTTGCCTCCGCATGGAATGACGCTTACGAACGAACGCTCGGGCTCCGCCCCGCCGACGACCTGGAAGGAATCTTGCAGGACATCCACTGGGCCGGCGACTATATCGGCTACTTCCAGAGCTACGCTCTCGGCAACATCTACGGCGCCCAATGGCGCGCCGCGCTGCTGGAAAAACACCCCGACGCCTTTACGCGCCTTGCCGCAGGCGACATCGGCGCCATCGACAGCTGGATGCAGGAGCACCTGTTCCGCTGGGGCTGCAGCTTCACCTCGCCCGAACTGATGAAGCGCGTCGCCGGCAGCGAACTCGATGCAGCTCCCTATCTGAACTATCTGCGCGAAAAATACTCGCGGCTGTACGGATTCAAAATTTAGCCCGCCGCAGTCAACAAAAAAGCTGACCTCCGCGCCGTAAGCAACGGTGCGGAGGTCAGCTTCTCTTTTTCTGTTTTCTTTTCAGCGATGCGTGATGATGTCGATGATGGTATGATCAACGTCCTTCATGCCTTCGCGGTTCAATCTGGCCGCGTTTTCAGCGGTGCGGGTAATGCTGCTCACGTCAACCACGCCCTGCGACACGGCCATGCCGCCGCCGGCCAGGGCGATCTGCGCGGCGTAAAACGCTTCGGTCGCTCCGGTGCCGACTTTGAGCGCACAGGATTCTTTGGCGCCGTCGCAGAGCATGCCGGTAATATTGCCAAGGACAAGTTCCATGGCTTTCTTCGCCTGAGCATCCGAGCCGCCCATGACGTTGACGATGCCAGCGGCCGCTCCGGCTCCCGCCGCCACGGCGCAGCCGCACACGGGGCTGAGACGGCCCATGCGGCTCTTGACGAAGCTGGTCGCCAAATGGCTGTAGGCCACGGCGTGAGCGATCTGCTCGCGGGTTTTGTTCTTGGCCTTGCCGACAACGTATACGGGCAGAATGGCGGTGATGCCGTGGTTGCCGCTGCCGGCGCTGCTCATCACGGGCAGCGACACTCCGGCCATGCGTGCGTCGGAAGCCGCAGCGGAAACGGCCTTCACCTGGGCGGCCAGGTCATTGCAGTAATTGCCGCCGGCCGCGGCTCTGACGGTCCGCCCTAGTCCCAGGCCGACGTTGTTCTCGAAGCCGTAGTCGGAGATCCGCATGTTCATGTCGATCCCCTGCCAGACGTAGTCGATATCCTCGGGAGAGAGCTGGTCAGCGAACGCCATGAGCTCCTCAAAACCCATCTCCTTCACCTGATCGGGAATGGAGACGGTCTTCGCAGGAGCGGCGGAAACGGCGCCGTCGCAATGCGGCACGGCCTGAAAGACGACTTCGCCGTTTTTCTTCACCAGCGTGATGTTGCCATGAGTCTGCTCGATCACGGCAACGCCGACTTCGCCGCTGCGGTACGCCGCAGCTTCCACGTAGACGCCGCCCTTGCCGTTGGCCGTCAGCTTCAGGCGCCCCGCGGCGATGAACTTTTTGGCGTCGACCAGGTCTTCGGGAGTGGCATCTTTGAGCACTTCAAGACTGTACGCGCTGTGGCCGCAGAACACGGCCAGCGCCGCGGCGATCTCGTTGCCGCGGGCGCCGTTGGTGCCGGGCACGCCGACGGCGATGCCGTTCTTGAAGATGTTGTCGCTGACAACTACGTCCAGACGTTCGGCCAGCCCGCTCAGCTGCTCGCACGCCTTGGCAACGGCCAGAGCCACGGCTCCGGGTTCGGTGCAGCCCAGCGCCGGCTTGACTTCCTGATGAAGAAATTCGGTAATGGTAAACATAGTCGATCTTAAACCTCTTTCTGACGTTTGCGGAGTTTATTTACAGCAACAGCCCTTGCCGGCGCACTCAAGAATCGTCCGGTGAACCAGCTCAAGGAACTTTTCAGGCGTGTGCGGCTCAATTACGCAGCCGGGTCCAAGGATGACTCCCTTGCGGCCGTACATCTCGCGAATTTCGCCGGCAACCTGCTCTTCTGTCTTGGTCAGCCAGTTCTCGCCCCAGCTCAGGCCGCCGACGAACGCCTTGGAGCTGTACTTGCGCACTTCATCCATGGAAGGGCCGTCGTCGCGGTCGTGCCAGCTCAGAGCCTGCACGGGGTAATTCTGCACTTCGTCGATGCGCACTTCGGCGCCGTGCATGTGCAGCACGTTGAACCACGTCAGATCCTTGACGGCGTTCAGCACTTCGAGATCATACTTCATGACGAACTCTTCATGCTCGCCCTTCTCCATCGTCCCGCGGCCGGAAAGCTGCGTGGCATAGAAGAAGCCGTCGGCGCCGAGTGCCGCGGAAGCGCGGGCAAACTGGATGGTGGTGTCGGTGACCATCTCCAGCACGCGATGCACTCGAGCCGGATCCTCGCGCATGTGCTTGACCAGCGCGGCGGGCGAGCACATCTTGGCCAGTGTGGTGGCAGGGCTGAACAGTGTCTGCAGGAACGGAACGTGCTCATCCATCATCTCCATGAGGATGCGCTGCGACTCAAGCACAATCGCATATTCGCCGCGGACGCCGCTGACGGGACGGATCCGGTCCCAGTCCTTCACGTCCTTGACGACAGGCTCGTGCTGCGTGGGGGCCTTTTCGAAGCCGGGGTACACGTCGAGATCGACGCCCATATCGATCGTGGTGTACAGGCCGAAGGGCATATACTTGATGAAGTCGAGATCGTACTTCTTCTGATTGGCGAGAGCCAGCTCAGCCAGGCGGCGTGGATGGCGGTCGCGGTTGGGGAAGTGCATCCACATGCTGTACGGCGTGCGGTCGTTTTCCTTCAGAGCAAGGGCGTTCTCAATTCTCTGCTTATGCGTGAGCATTCGTAAAACCTCCTAAAATTTTTTCATACTGCAAAAGGCAGCTTGCAAACTTGGCGGCTGAGCCGTCTGAAATTCTGCGTTCAAAGCGGCGCTCGCTTCGACGCGAGCCCCTGCTCCGAGGTGCGGCGGTTGATCAGCATCGGAAACAGCGTAAAGGACTCGTCGGGCGCAGGCGCGTTGATTTTTTCCTGCAGGAACAGGTCGAGACGGCGCAGCGCCGTCATCATGTGTTCGTGCAGCAGCACCGTCGCTTCGACCGTGTCGCCGGCGCGGCAGGCCTGAAGGATCGCGTCGTGAGATTTGAAAGCGTACTCCTGCGCGTTAGGCTTGGAGATGTCCATCTGCACATAGCGGTCGATCTTGTTGTACTGGGATTCGGTCAGCTCCAGCAAGCGCGGCTTGTCCGCGATCTCGTAGAGGGCGCGGTGGAATTCCCAGTTCGTCTTGCGGCTGCGTTCTTCATACGGCGTCCGCGTCGAGGCGAGCAGCAAATTATGGACGCGCTCGGCCGCCTCCTCGGTGATGTTCTGCACCACGTAGCGGAGAAGCAGGGATTCCAGCGAATAGCGAATCTCGAAGATCTCGTGCAGTTCGTCGAGGGAGAACGAAGCGACAACCGCGCCTTTGTAAGGGATGATCTTGACCAGTCCTTCGCTCGAAAGCTGCATCAGAGCCTCCCTCACGGGAATGCGGCTGACGTGGTACTCTTCGGCCAGATCGGCCTGCAGCAGCTGCTGCCCGTCGCGGTAACGCCCCGAGAGAATGTCGCTGCGCAGGCTCAGATACACCTGCTCGTTCATGGTATGTTTGCCGTTTTTAAGCATGACGACCAATCATTTCCCCCGCAAAGTCAAGAGCTTTCCTATACGTCGCGGCGTCGGGGCAGTAAACCTGCGCGAGCCGGCCCCGCTTTCCCCGGAGCTGGAATGAATTCATGCCCCGCAGCTCCCTGACGCTCCGCACGTCGCCCCAGCTCACGTCTTTCGTCACGCTGCGGACGATCTCCGCCGGCTCTTCGACGGCAAAGGGACGGATATGCGCCCCTGACGCACCGCAGACTCCCCTGGCGCGGATCGTTTCCATAAAGACGCCGTTCTGTTCAAAACGGTAAAACATCACGTAGCCGCGACGGTAAAAAACCGCGCACACAACGACGAACAGGATCAGCACCAGCGCCGTCAGATAACTGGCGTAGATCGAAGCCGCCGCGATATGGGGCCCCTGCAGAGGCCCCGTACCGAACATCAGCTGCGCGAGCGCCATGATCAGCACCGTGGCGAACCACAGCATCACCGCCGCCGCGGACAGATCAATCAGGATCAGCGGGTTGGTGAGCACGGGGACGCCGCAGAACCAGCGCAGCGTCTTCTGCGCCGCGGCAGCTCGGCCGTCGCGATCAGGCATGGCAGGCCGCCTGATTCTTCAGGCGGTGGCAGGCCACGAAATGCCCCGGCTCCACTTCAACAAGAGGGGGCGTCTGGCACATGCAGATCTCCTCGTGCTGCCAGCAGCGTCCGGCAAAGCGGCAGCCTGCGGGAGGGTTGACCGGGCTGGGCACGTCGCCCTCGAGGATGATGCGCTGTTTCTTTGGCCCGACGCTGGCGATCGGCACGGCCGAAAGCAACGCCTGCGTATAAGGATGCAGCGGCGATTTGAACAGCGTGCTGTTGTCGGCCTTCTCCACCACGTTGCCGAGGTACATGACCGCGACTTCGTCGGAGACGTAGCGGACTACGGAGAGGTTGTGCGAGATAAACAAATAGGTGTAGCCGCGCTGTTCGCGCAGGTCGGCCAGCAGGTTGAGCACCTGCGCCTGGATGCATACGTCGAGCGCCGAAACCGGTTCGTCGAGGACGATGAACTCGGGGTCGAGCGCCAGCGCGCGGGCGATGCCGATGCGCTGACGGCGGCCGCCGTCCAGCTCGTGAGGGAACGAAGTCGTCAGGCGTGAAGCCAGGCCGACCAGATCCATCAGCTCGCCGACCTTGTCGTCAAGCTCTTTCCTGGAACGGCAGATGCCGTTGATGATCAGAGGTTCCGAGATGAGCTGCGACACGGACATGCGCGGATTCAGAGAGGAAAACGGATCCTGAAAGACGATCTGCGCGTGGCGGCGGAACTCGCTCCGCTTCGCGCCGTCGAATTTGAGCGAATCCTCGCCGTTGAAGAACACCTCGCCGCCGCTCGCCTTGAGCAGGCCGATAATGACGCGCCCCAGCGTGGACTTGCCGCATCCCGACTCGCCGACCAGCCCCAGCGTCTTGCCGCGGGGGATGTTCAGGGAAACGTCGTCGACGGCGTGAAGCAGACCGCTGGAGACGTTGAAGTATTTTTTCAGATGCTTGATCTCAATCAGATTATCGCTCATGGCTATTCGGCCTCCTTGGAAGGACGCTCAAGAAACGCGTTGCCGGATTCGGGCGTCAGCGGGAAGTGGCAGTCCACGAAATGCCCCGGCTCCAACTCGCGCATGCCGCAGGCGCGCTCGTGGCAGATATCCTTGGCGTAGGGGCAGCGCGGCGAAAAAGAACAGCCCTTGGGCAGATTGGTCGGATCGGGCGGCAGACCGGGGATCACAGCCAGACGGCTGCCAAGGGGGCTCTCGAGCGTAGGAACGGCGTTGAACAGTCCCTGAGTGTAAGGATGCTTGGGATGGGTGTACAGCTCTTTGATGCCGGAGTACTCCACCAGATGGCCGCCGTACATGATCGCCACGCTGTCGCAGGTCTCGGCCACGATTCCCAGATCATGGGTGATCAGTAGCATCGACGTTTTTTCGCTCTGCTGCAGCTTTTTGATCAGTTCCAGCACCTGAGCCTGAATCGTCACATCCAGCGCCGTGGTCGGCTCGTCGGCAATGATCAGCTGCGGGCGGCAGGCCAAGGCGATGGCGATTACCACGCGCTGCCTCATCCCGCCGGAAAACTGATGGGGGAAGTCTTTGGCGCGCTCGGGACGGATGCCGACAAGGCGCAGCATCTCGATGGCACGCTCCCGGGCCGCTTCGCCCTTCAGATTGAGGTGCAGCGAAACCATCTCCATAATCTGCTCTTCAACCGTCATGATCGGATTGAGCGACGTCATCGGATCCTGGAAGATCATGGAGATGTCGCCGCCGCGCAGGTGGCGCTTCTCCGCTTCCGTCATCCTGCGAACGTCGACCCCGTTGAACAGGATCTCGCCGCTGGTGATCTCGCCGGGAGGCGTCTGAATCAGCTGCAAAATCGAAAGGGCGGTCGTCGTCTTGCCGGCTCCCGTTTCGCCGACGAAACCCAGAGACTTGCCGCGCTCAAGCCGCAGGTTCAGGTGATTGACGGCCTTGACCACGCCGGAGTCCGTGTTGAACTGAACGGAAAGATCCTTTATGTCGAGAAGAATGTCTTTATTTTCGCTCATAACGTCCACCTATCGTTTCTGCTTGGGGTCAAGGGCATCACGAAGTCCGTCGCCGAGGAAGTTCAGCGACAGGATCGTGAACATGATGGCCAGTCCCGGGAAAATGCTCATATAAGCGCTGTTGCGCAGATACGGACGGGCCGCCGAGAGCATGCCGCCCCACTCAGGATAAGGGGGCTGAATGCCCAGGCCGAGGAAGCTCAGCGTCGCGGCGAACAGAATCGCGTTGGCAACGCTCAGCGTGGACTGAACGATCAGCGGCGCGGCGCAGTTGGGCAGAATGTACAGGCAGATGATGCGCGTGTGCGAAGCGCCCATGGCGCGGGCCGCCTCAATGAATTCCTGATCTTTGAGAGAAAGCACCGAAGCGCGCGTCAAGCGAGCAAATTTGGGAATATAAGTGATGCCCACGGCAACCATCAGATTGAACAGCCCCGGTCCGAGCACGGAAGAGATGACGATCGCCATCAGAATCGTGGGAATGGCCATCTGAATGTCCATCAGGCGCATCAGCACGTTGTCCAGTTTGCCGCCGAAATAACCGGAAACCGCGCCGATCAGCCCGCCGACCACCAGCGAGATAGACACCGCGATCAGGCCGACCTGCAGCGAAATGCGCGAACCATAGATCAGGCGGCTGAGAATGTCGCGCCCGAACTCGTCGGTCCCCAGCCAGTGCACGGCAGAAGGCGCTTTGCGGATCATCATGTAATCCTGCTGGGCATATCCGAACGGAGCCAGCTGGTCGGCAAAAACGGCACAGACGATCAGCACTACGAGGATGAACAGCCCAAAAAGCGCCAAATAGTTGCGGCGCAGGCGGATCATCGTGTACTTGAGCATGGAATTGTTCTTCATGACAGTACCTTCCCTTACTTGACGTGAATGCGCGGATCGACGACCGCGTACAGCAGGTCAACGGCGAGATTGATAAAGCAGTAGGCCATGGAAATAAACAGCACGCCGCCTTGAATGATGGGATAGTCGCGCAGGTTGATGGCCTCGAGCATCAGACGGCCGACGCCGGAAATGGAGAAAATGGCTTCCGTGACGATGGAGCCGCCCAGCAGCGCTCCAAACTGCATGCTGATGATGGTCATGATGGGGATCAGCGCGTTTGGCAGCGCGTGACGCCAGATCACGATGCTCTCTTTCTGTCCCTTGGCGCGGGCCGTTCTAATGTAATCCGACTTGACGACCTCCAGCATGCTGGAGCGGGTCATCTTGGCAAACAGAGCCGTCGACGATCCCGACAGCGTCACGACCGGCAGCACCATCTCGCTCAGCGTGTCAAAGCCCATGGAAGGAAGCCAGCCCAGCTTGACGGAAAAAGCCAGAATGAGCAGCAGCCCCGTCCAGAACGTCGGCATGGAAACGCCCAGCAGGATGAACACGGTCACGATGCTGTCAAGAAGAGAATACTGCTTGATCGCGCTGAGAATCCCCAGCGGCAGGCCGAGAAGCGTACTGAAAAGCACGGCGGCGAAGGCCAGCTTCATGGTGGTGGGAATGCGGATCGCCAGCTCCTGCGAGACGGGGCTCTTCATGTTGTAGGAATACCCCAGATCAAACTTGGTCGCCGCATTATAAACGTAGCGTCCAAACTGGACGAAAAACGGATCGTTCAGCCCGTGTTCCTCGCGGAACGACTCGATGGTTTCGGGCGTCGCCTCTTCGCCGAGGGCAATGCGCGCCGGATCTCCGGGCGTAAAGTAAAGGATGGTGAAAAGAATGAACATGACGCTGAGGATGACGGGGATCAGAATGAAAATTCTGCGAATAGCGTACTTCAGCACGTGAGCCTCACCTTTTCTCTGTGATCTGTGATCGCGGAAATCTAAAAATCCATAGGGGGGTGGATTAAAAACAACCTTCATAAAGGCGCCGGACGCAGCGGAGGCGTCCGGCGCCCCATAAAAAGCAACTTATTTCAAGCGTTCGGTCTGCTCGGGATAGTGAATGCTGGTAAGCAGATTGATCTTGCCGTCGTAGAGCTCGTCCACGCCGATCAGGTCCTTCTGAGCGCCGTGGAGCTCGTCGGCCTGGCACAGATAGACCCAGGGGTGCAGGTCGTTGACGCGATCCCAGATCTTCTGGAAGAACTTGCCGCGCTCGGCCTCGTCGACGCAGTGATTGGCCTCGTCCATCAGCTTGTCGATCTCGGGGTCGGACAGACGGGCCGAGTTGGTGCTGACAATGGAGGTCGTGGTGATGACCGACTGCCAGTACACGCCAGCGTCACGGTTCGTCTGCATGCCCCAGGTAGCGGCGTACATGTCGTACTTGTCGGGCTCCTTGCGGACCTTGTCGTTGATGACGGCATTCTCGAAGACCGACACGTTGACCTTGATGCCGACGGCTCCCAGCATGCTCTGCAGCACGGTAGCGCCGTTGACTCGGTCGGCTGCGTTCATGACCCAGAGGTTCAGCTCCAGATCCTTGACGCCGGCCTCGGCAAGAAGCTTCTTGGCAAGCTCAGGATTGTAATCCCATTTTTCGGGATTCTTGGGGAACCAGGAGCTCGCCGTGGGCAGGGGGCCCTGACCGGGGACGCCGTTGCCGTTGTAGACGACCTGGACGTAGGCTTCCTTGTTGATGGCGGCGTCGATCGCTTTGCGCACGCGGGGATCCTTCAGCTTGGGGCTGTCCATGTTCATGGACAGGTGCAGCAGCACCAGACCGGGAACCTTGACGGCCTTGACCTTGTCGCTGCTCTGCAGGCGGTCGAAATCGGAGGGCGGCAGGGCATAGATCATGTCGACCTTGCCCGTCTCAAGAGCGATGATGCGCGTGCTGTCATCGGGAAGGACCACAAAGGTCAGCTTCTTGGCGTAAGGCTTGAGTCCCCAGTAATCGCCGAAGGCTTCCATCTCGACGCGCTCGCCCTTGGTCCAGCTCACGAATTTATAAGGGCCGGTTCCCACGGGATGGCGGAAATAATCGGCGCCGGCCTCTTCAACAGCCTTGCGGTTCAGGATCATGGCGTAAGGGTGCTTCATGGAGCCCAGCCAACCGCCGACCGGACCGTTGGTGCGGACGATCACGGTGTGCTTGTCGAGCACTTCGAAGCCCTTCGGATCGATCCACACGCCCTTCGATTTGGCGAAGACAGAACGGGAAGAATCGGTGACGCGAGTCAGGGAGAAAACCACGTCGTCCGCGGTAAACTCCTCACCGTTATGAAACTTGACGCCCTTGCGCAGATGGAATTTGTACGTGTGGTCGTCAAGGACCTCGACGCTTTCGGCGAGCACCGGCGTCAGCTCGCGGGTCTTGCCGTCCACTGTGAACAGCGGCTCGTAGATCTGTTTCTGCATGGAGAACGAATAAGTATCAACAGAGTTGTGCGGATCAAAGTTTTTCGCGTCGATGGAGACGCCGACATGGATGCTTTCGCCCCGCTGCGCGGCAAAAGCCGTCCCGGCGCACAGCATGACACAAGCAAGACACAAAGCGAATGTCCTCTTCATAATAAACATGAACCCCTTCCTGAGAAAAATAAGACTACGGTACCTGCTGCTTTTACTCCACTTCCCCTGTATGGCGGCACAGCGTTGCGGATCCGGCGGAAAGCAATGCGCGGCCGTTCCTCGCGTCAAAAGAGCTCAAGAACGGCGCGCCCGCCGAAGGAATAATTTCCACAACCTGCTCAGATTGTAACAAATAATATACAAAAGACAAGGTCTTTTCAATTTGTTTTTAATCGAGCAGCACACAATCGGCAGCGCAAATTTTTAGTCTTCAGACACAAGTGCAGACATAATCAATGGATTAATTTCATTTTAACACATTTAATGCATCATTTTATCGATAAACCTTACAAACTGATTTGCAGAAGGGCCTGTCGTCATCTCAAGTATATTATATACACATTTAACATATTGGCGTCTCTAATTGAAAAAACCGTCTCAAGTGTATATTATTTCTTACGTAGATCAAAGTACTTGACAAATCTCGCAGCAGTTAAATAACTTTATATTAAAAAATCTGCGCATGCCCCATACCAATCTTGGCAAAAAGTATTATCACAGCTCGACGGACGCTGCGGGATCCGATTTTTTATCAAGAAACTGCACCAATATCCCATCGCATCAATCCCAAAGAGGAGGAAAAAAATGTCATCAGAAATACTGCAAAAGGCCCAGTCCCTCCGCGACTATCTTGTGGACTGCAAGCGTCGGATTCACCGCCATCCCGAGCTGGGGATGCAGGAGCTCCAAACGGCAGCCTTCGTGAGGGGTGAACTGGAGAAAATGGGCGTGGAAATTCAGCCGCTCGACACCAAAGTCGGCGTGCTGGGACTTATCCGCGGCACAAAACCCGGTGCGGGCAAAGTGATCGGCCTGCGCGCCGACATGGACGCGCTCCCCATTCAGGAAGCCGCCGGCCATCCCGATCAGTCTGAAGCCGCCGGCGTCATGCACGCCTGCGGTCACGACGCTCACACCGCCATTCTGCTGGGAACCGCCAAACTTTTGATGAGCATGCGGGAACGCTTCAGCGGCCTCGTGAAGCTGATCTTCCAGCCCGCCGAAGAGACGCTGGGCGGCTCGGAGCTCATGATTCAGCTCGGCTGCCTCGACAATCCCAAAGTGGATATCATGCTGGGTCAGCACGGCATCGACGAGTTTGCCACGGGCGACATCGCTTTCCGCGAGGGCGCCAGCATGGCCTCGTCCGACACCTTCTTCGTCACCGTCAAGGGCGTCGGCGGGCATGGAGCCTATCCTCACAACTCCGGCGCCGACGCGCTGCTCGCCGCGGCCAACTGCGTCATGTCTCTGCAGGGGCTGATCACCCGCCAGTTCAACGCCGTCGATCCCGTCGTCCTCTCGATCTGCACGTTTCACGGCGGTACGGCCAAGAACATCATCCCCGGCGAAGTCACCTTCAGCGGCTCCATCCGCTGCCAGTCTCCCGAGAGCCGCGGCAGGATCAAAGACGCAATGGACCGTATGATCGGTTCGATCGTCGCCGGCTACAACTGCACCCACCAGCTCGACTACACCTATGGCGTCCCGCCGCTGGTCAACGACGCCGACGTGGTGAAAGCGATGCGCTCCGCCGCCGCCAAGCTGCTGGGAGAGGAACACGTCAAAACCATGAAACAGCCCCGCATGGGTTCGGAAGATTATGCCTGTTACTCCGAAAAGATCCCCGCTTCCTGCTTCGCCCGCCTGGGAATCTGGAAAGACGGCCAGGCTCGCCCAAAATTCCACAATCCCGCTTTCGTCTTCGACGAAGACGCGCTGCCCGTCGGAGCGGGGTTCTTCGTGCAGGCCGTGCTGGAGATCAACGGATAACTTTCGAACGCTTTTCATAACGTCGGCGCCCGCTTTGAAATCGCATGATTCCAAAGCGGGCGCCGATGTTGTTTCTGTTTCTATTCAGGAAAAAGCTGCTCGGAGCGCTGCGGCCCGGGGCAGACGGCGCAGGCTGCCGGGCACAGCCCGACGCCCGCACTGGCCCTTATTTGCCGCTAATAATGCAGACTGCCGAGGAAGCTGATTTTGCCGTCGCACAGGTCTTTGACGCCCTTCAGATCTTTTTGAGCGCCGTACAGCTCGCTGGGGATCGACAGATAAACCCAGGGATGCAGTTCGTTGATGCGGTCCCAGATCTTCTGGAAAATTCCATTCCGTTTCCCGGCATCGACAGTCTCAGAGGCTTCCTTGATCCATGCGTTGGTCTGAGGATCGTCGAAACGAGTGAAATTGGTCGTGCCGATGGCCTCTTTGGTGAACAGCGACTGCCAGTAGACGGCCGCGTCGCGGTTCGTCATCATGCCCCACATGTAGATGAACATGTCATAGCCGCCGGTTTTCATCCGATCGTTGAAGACTCCGTTTTCAAGCACCTGGATGTCAAGCGTAATGCCGACCTGCGCCAGCATGGCCTGAAGCACCGTGGCCGTGTTGATCAGATCCTGAAGGTTAAGCACCCACAAGCTGAGTTTCAGATCCTTGACTCCGGCCTCTTTCAGCAGCGCTTTCGATTTCTCCGGATCATAACCGAACGGGCGAGCATCTTCGGGATAGAAACTGCACACCGGCAGAAGCGGGCCAACGGCAGGCGCGGAGTTCCCCTCGTAGACCACCTGGTTCAAGGCTTCCTTGTTGACGGCGTACTCGATCGCAAGCCTCACGCGCGGATCGGACAGCCGGGGCGACTGCGTGTTCAGACCAAGGTAATGAAGCACAAGCCCGGGCGCACGAACAAGCTGCACCCTGTCGCCCGTGGAAAGACGATTGAACTCTGTCGTGGGCACGGCGTAAATAAGATCGACTTTGCCGGTCTCGAGAGCGATGACGCGGTTGCTGTCGTCGGGAATAACCAGGAAGGTGAGCTTCTTGTAAACAGGTTTTGTTCCGTGATACTCCTCGAAGCGCTCCAGCTCCAGCTTTTCTCCCTTTGTCCATTTAATCAGCTTGAAAGCGCCGGTGCCTACGGGGTGCATGGAATAGCTGCCGCCGCCCTCCTCCACCGCTTTTTTATTGAGGATTGAGGCATAAGGGTGTTTCATCGACTCGAGAAATCCCCCAAAAGGAGTGCGAGTCTTCACGACAACCGTGTATTTATCTTCGATTTTGAAGCCGTCGGGATCGATATAGCGTCCCTTTGAACCGGCGAAAACGGACTGGGGAGAGGCGGCGCGTTTCAGTGAAAAAACGACGTCGTCGGCCGTAAGTTCTTCTCCGTTGTGGAATTTGACGCCTTTTTTCAAGTGAAAGCGGTATGTCTTGTCGTCAAGGAGTTCCACGCTTTCCGCAAGAACGGGAACTAATTTGCGGGTCTTGCCGTCGACGGTGTATAACGTCTCATAGAGCTGGTTCGTCAGACAGAAAGAATACGTATCGACCGAATTCTGCGGATCGAGATTCTTGGCGTCGATGGCGACGCCGACGACCATCTCGTCTCCACGGGCAAAGGCGCATGACGACAGGGATGCAGCAATTATCAGACTACAAAGCAGTGACTTCAGCTTCAAAAAAAACATCCTTTCCGTTCAATAAGTTTTTTCCTGGTTAAAAATATCCTCCGCCATAATGCTGTTCCTTCAACGCTCTTCATCGGGATTCTCTTTCATCAGTCCCCTCTCTTCCATCCAATTTTGGACCAAACCGGCCACCTGAGCTGAATTACGGTCCATCATCGGCAAATGCGTATTGCCGAAAATGCCCCGTTCCGGCAAATCGATCCAGGTGATCGGCGCGCCAAGCTCTTTCATGATACGAAAATATTCAGGATAGATTTTAAAATAGGCGGCTTTTGTCCACGCGCAGAGTTCCGGCACCCTGATGAAATCGCCCCAGAGAATGAGCTGAGGAATATGCCTCAGCTCGGAAAAATCCGTCGTCTGAGGGTCGGGAGTACGGGCCGGCTCCAACAGGATCAGCCCTTTTACCTTGTCAGGATGAGCGAGGGCCGCCGGAAGGGCGAAATTGGCGCCCTGGCTGTGAGCCATGATCACGCACCCTTCGTCAAAGCTGTCTGCCAGAGTGTTGTAGGCATGCTGTGCCCAGTCGTCCATGCTGCGCCAGCGAGGCACAATCTGTTTGCAGAACTCGTCGTAATACTTCATTGGGAACTGCGTGCCCGCGTAGGGAACGCGCTCCGCGTGATTTTCAGAAAAAACCGGCCCCATGCGGAAGTTGCTCCAGCAGGCCGCTTTTGTGGTAAATTCCGGATACGTGCGGTAAATTTCCGGATACATAGCCCAGGAAGACCGTCCCCGCTCCACCGAGTCGCTCACGTAAACGTCGTGCCCATAACGCAGAAACAAACTCCGCCATCCCTCGCGTCCGTCGGGCGTGGATCCCCAGGTGGCGCCGGTCAGCCCCCCGCCGTGCCACATCAACAGCGGATATTTGGCTTTCGGACGATCCAGCCGGACATACTCGACATACATCTGTCCCGCTTCGTACTGACCGTTGGGATCAAAATCCTGCCTCGTTCCATCCTGACAGACAAAGACCTTGTGCGGCAGGCCGCTGAGAATTACCTCATGACCGTTTACGTAAAAATTCCCCAGTTCCTTTACAGAAATATTACCCATAAAACGTTACACTTCCTTCAGGCCTCAAAAAAATTCCCACGGAGCACCAACGTTGAATTATAGTCTCTATGCAATGATTTTGCCAGCACGCCGCGATGCAAGTCGAACGTCTGCCGCTCGGCCGCAGCATTATGCAGGAACCGCAGAGCAGGCAGATAACCATCTGCGCAGCGCCTGCGGCAGGGGATGCCCCGCCTCACACGAAAGATAAACGCAGGGGCGGGGTGAACGAACCGCGTTCACCTCGCCCCTGCGCCGTCATAAACCGTTTTTCGCCCTTTAAGACAAACTCGCCCTGAAAACTACTCGCTGACCAGGCGGCCAAGGTAGTTCAGGCGCCCATCGCAGAAGTCTTCAATGCCCTGAAGGTTTTTGCGACCGCCGTAAAGCTCGTTGGGAACAGCCAAAGAAACAAAAGGATGGAGCTCGTCGAGCCGCTCCCAGACTTTTTGAAAAGCCGCCTGGCGTTCCGCCGGTTCGACGCTTCGATTGCCCAGTTCAATGTTCTCATCGATGATCTTGTCGTCCAGCGCCGTCCAATTCGTACTGCCGATGCTGCCGGAATGGAACAGCGACAGCCAGAACTGCCCCGCATCGCGGTTCGTCTGCATGCCCCATGTGCTGATGAACAGCGTCTGCGTATTGGTCGTGACGCGGTCGTCGAAGACGCCGGATTCCATGACGATGATGTTGACTTTGATGCCGACGTCCTGAAGCATGGATTGAAGCACAGTAGCGCCGTTCACGTAATCCTGGCGAGTCTCGATCCACAAATCGAACGTCAGACCGTCGGCGCAGCCGGCCTCCTTAAGAAGCTGCCTGGCCTTGGCGAGATCGCGGGGATAGCGCCTGCTGCCAGCCGGAGTGAAGCTGCTGGAGGGAACCAGCGGCCCGTCGGGGAGCACCGCTTTTCCCTGGTACACCACGTGGGCAAAAGCCTCCTTATCAATGGCATACTCGATGGCCATGCGGACGCGCGGATCCTTGAGAGCTCCTTTTTGAGTGTTCATGCCGAGATAAATGAGGTTATGCCCGGTCCCCTTGACAACCTTCACGCGGCCTTCTCCGGCAAGACGGTCAAAATCGTTAAAAGGCACATTGTAAATCACGTCGGCCTTGCCGGTTTCAAGAGCAATGACGCGGCTGCTGTCGTCGACCATCGCAAGAAAATTCAAGCGTTTGGCATGGGGCTTGTCGCCGTGATAACCGTCAAACGCTTCCAGTTCTACGCGCTCGCCCTTGAGCCACCGCTTGAACTTGTAAGGCCCCGTGCCGACTGGCATCCTGAAGTAATTGCTGCCGGCGTCCGCAACGGCTTTGCGGTTGAAAATGCTGGCATAGGGATGCTTCATCGATTCCAGGAAACCGCCAAAAGGCGTGAGCGTCTTCACGATCAGCGTATGACGGTCGATCACCTGGAATCCCTGCGGATCAATGCACTTGGCCTTGGATTTGGCATAAAAGGACTCGCTGGAAAGAGCCCGCTGGAACGAGAACACCACGTCGTCAGCGGTAAACTCTTCACCATTGTGGAACTTGACGCCCTTTTTCAGATAAAACTTATAGGTCAGCGGATCGAGCACTTCCCAGCGCTCCGCCAGCACAGGCACCAGCTCCTTGGTTCTGCCGTCCACCGTCACCAGCGTTTCATTAATGTGCTTGATCACGGCAAAGGAAACCGTATCGACGGCCTTGAGCGGATCCATGCTCCTGGCATCGCTGGGGACCCCCACACTGAGCGTCTGCAGATCCGCCGCCGCGCACGACGCGGAAAATCCTAAAAGCGCCGTCAAAACCAACAGGATCTTCTTCGCATTCATTTTCGTTCAACGCCTCCTAAAAAAATTACTCCAAGATTACTCCGCGCCCGTGAGCGCGTTAAGCACCGTAGTGGTCATGACTTCCGTCCCGATAGGGATCGAGCGGTCGTCAGCATAGAAGTTGATCGAATGAGTGGGACAGTGAGGCCCGCCCAGCGAGCGGCACCCCAAGCGGAAAAGGACTCCCGGCACTTTTTTCAGGAAAAGCGCAAAATCTTCGCCGCCCATGGCGGGCGAAGGGAGATCGACAACTTTCGTCACCGACTCCACCTGTGCGCAGGCACTGCGCACCCGGTTGACCCAGCTTCTGGCGACCACAGAAGGGATGCTTTCCGGCGTGATCTCTACGGTCACTTTCGCGCGCAGTCCCGCGCCGACACTTTCGGCGATCTCGCACACGCGGTGCCGGAAGCGGTCGTGCGTCTCGTCGCGAAGATAGCGGATGCTGCCTTCCAGCACCACTGGAGCGCCGATGTAAGAATTGGAAATGCCGCCATGGATGCTGCCGAAAGTTACCAACGCGCAGTCGGTAGGAGCCAGCTCGCGCGACCCCAGACTCATGAGCGTGGTGACGATCGTCGAAGCGGCCAGGATCGTGTCGACGCCGTAATGAGGATAGCCCCCATGCGCCCTTTTGCCTTCGACGGTAATCTTGAGGATATCGACGCCGGCCGTCATGAAGTCATCTCTCACGCCGATCTCGCCGACATAGATGTCCGGCAGCGCGTGAAGCGCCAGCACAGCGTCCACGGCAGGATCTTCCATCACGCCGGCTTCGATGAATTCCGCCGCGCCGCCGAGCTCTTCCTCGGCATGCTGGAAAAAAAACTTGACCGTTCCCGAAAAGCAGCTGCGGAATTCGCTGAGCAGCCAAGCCGTGCCCAACAGCGCCGCAGTGTGGGTGTCATGGCCGCAGCCATGGAAGACGCCGTCATTTTGGGAAGCGAACGGCACTCCTGACTGCTCCTGGATCGGCAGCGCATCTATATCGGCTCTGACGGCGATACAGACGTCCGGTCCCGCGCCCGTTCCCCGCAGCACAGCGAGAACGCCTGTCTGCGACTTTCCGATGCGCCGGACCGAATCCATGTTCATTTTCCGGAGCTGCTCTTCCACCAGCGCGGAGGTCTTCACCTCGTGAAAACTCAATTCCGGATTCCGATGGATCTGATGGCGCCATTCGATCAGCTGCGGCGCAATCTCCTTCAGCCTCTGCGCGAGCTTGTCGCGGTGACAGCTGCATAACATCGCGGGACCTCCTGTAATGAAATCTAGAATAAAACGCAAATATCACTAAAATAATATTTCCTTATAAAAAATTTTAACGTATGCCGGCGCAAATTGCAACAAGCACATTTTTTACAGCGGCTCACGCAGCCATAATGCACAGAAGCAGAACCGCGTGCTGCTTCATTCGACGCCGTGCCCGGCACGCAGCCGATTCCGCGGGCAGCGGCGCGGATGGAACAGTTGTCATTTAAGACGGATCTGAACCGTTGCCGCTCCTCATTATGAATGCCGTCTGCCGTTCACATGAGAGGTCGTGCCGGCAGGGAGCGGTCCATGGATCTTTTTCGTTCAAATGTCCTATTCAGATGCCCCAACCGATTTTACAATCGGCGAATTCTTTTTCATAAAACCGGCCCCGTCTGGAAATCGTAAAAACTTCCAAACGGGGGCCGGGGTATTTTTTCGAAAAACGATGGTTATTCGGGGCGTTTCTGCTCAGGATAATGCAGGTTGCCGAGGAAATTGAGCTTACCGTCGAGCAGGTCCTCGACGCCGAGCAGGTCGCGGCGAGCGCCGTGCAGCTCCTCAGCCAGCGACATGTAGACCCAGGGATGCAGTTCGTTGACGCGGTCCCAGACCTTGGCAAAAAGGGCGTTGCGCTTCGACTCGTCGATAGTATGGTTCGCTTCGTTGACCCACTGGTCGACCTGATCGTCGGAGAGCCAGGCGCTGTTCGTCGCGCCGATGGACGACTTGGTGAACTGAGCCTGCCAGTATATGCCCGCATCGCGGGAGTTCTGCATACCCCAGGTGCACAGGTAAAGCTCGTGAGTTCCTTTGCGCACCTTGTCGTTGATCACGGCATTTTCGTAAACGGTCACGTTCAGCTTGATGCCTACCTGCGCCAGCATGTTTTGCAGCACAGTCGCGCCGTTGATGCGGTCCGAAGCGTTCATGACCCACAGATTCAGCTCCAGCTCTCCAACCCCTGCTTCCTTCAAAAGCTGCTTGGCCTTTTCCGGATCATAGGGCCAGGGCGCAGCGTTCTCGGGCAAATAAAGGCTGGCATCGGGCAAAGGCCCGCGGGGAGCCACAGCGTTGCCTCCGTACACTACCTGGTTATAAACGTTCTTGTCGATAGCGTATTCAATCGCCAGGCGCACGCGGGGATCTTTCAGCTTGGGCGCCTGCGTGTTCATAGAAAGATGCAGCAGCACAAGGCCGGGCGCTTTAACCACCTTGATATCCTTCTGATCCTTCAGACGCTCGTAATCAGACGGCGGCACCGCGTAGATCATATCGACCTTGCCTGTTTCCAAAGCGATGATGCGCGTGCTGTCGTCGGGCAAAACGACAAACGTGATTTTCTTCGCGTAAGGCTTCTCGCCCCAATATTCGGGGAACGCCTCAAGTTCGGCGCGCTCGCCCTTGATCCAGTTGACCAAACGGAAGGCACCGGTTCCCACGGGCTTGCGGAAATAATCTTTGCCTGCTTCCTCCACCGCTTTTTTGCAGAGAATATCCGCATAGGGGCATTTCAGCGAAGCCAGGAGGCCTCCGGTCGGTTCCTTGGAACGGACGATTACCGTATAAGGATCGAGAATCTCGAAACCGTCGCGGTCGATCCACGCCGCGTGCGACTTGGCAAAGACCGAGGTCTCTGGATTCGAGGCTCTCATCAGCGAGAAAACCACATCTTCGGCAGTCATTTCTTCGCCGTTGTGAAACTTGACGCCCTTGCGCAAATGGAACTTATACGTGCAGTCGTCAAGCATTTCCACGCTCTCGGCAAGGAGGGGCTTCAGCGTGCGCGTCTTGCTGTCGAGAGTGAACAGCGTCTCGTAAATCTGTTTCTGCATCGAAAACGAGTAAGTGTCCACCGAATTGCACGGATCAAAATTCTTGGCGTCGACCGACACGCCCACACGCAGGTTCTCGCCGCGAGACTCCGCAAAAGCCGCGCCGGCGCAAACGAACGACGCGGCGGCAAAAAGCGCCCACAATTTTACCTTCATACTTTAAAACTCCCTTCTCGATTTATCCCAGCTCCGCTCAGAGCATAAGGCAGATATACATTAAAAGAACTACTTTATCAAGCGGCCGGCAATTTTTTATACTTTGCCGACGCTACGCCAACGCGCCGGCGTAAAACTCCTTCAGGTCGCGGCGGAACTGGAGATGCGCCTCGGGATTGGAATAGAACATGTGCCCGCCCCAATAAGTTTTAAAGGTGATGTTTGCCCGCAGAGGAACGGGAATGTCCATATGGTTCAGGCAGTAGCGCGTCGTATCGATCGAGCAGTGCAGGTCGAACTGCCCCGCGCAGGCAAAGAACTTGAAGCGGGAATCCATCTTCATGGCCGTGCACAGGTCCGTCAGCATGGACGCAAAGCCGCCGGCGCGCGGCGCGGCGCCCGAGGCCGTCGGCAGATAGCCGCTGGCAAAATCCCACGCGCCGCCGTCCACGCGGGGATTGAAGGCGAGGTAATCCCGTTGTTCCGGCAGCTTCATGATGCGCCCGAAATACTCGTAAAACGCCGCGTAACAGGCCGCCGACATGTTGAACGTCTGCGGGTCGGACTCGGCGTCGAAGCCTCGCCCCGGATGGGTCAAACGAGCGTCGAAATAACTCGTCACAAGTCCTTGATCCGCAAGCAGCAGCCCTGCGAACTGCTTGTCGCCGACGCGCAGATTCAGAGCTTCGAGATCCGGCGCTTTCAGCGCCGTGTAGCGGCGCAGTTTTTCCAGTACGGCGCTGCGTTCTTCCGCCGAAGCCTCGCAGCCTTTCCACAGAAACAGCAGATACTCGCTCTGCGCCCATGCGGCCGCTTCGGCGCGCACGTCCTCAAGAGGGCGCGACAGCAGATCGGCGTCAAGCTTTTTATGGAACCACGCCGCCGCGCACAGCGCCGGCACCGTATGCACCAGATGGTGCTCGTACAGCATCGACGTGTGCAGTTCGCCGTACGACAGCGCCGGAGACACCGCCGCGAAACCGCTCGGCATTATGTGCATCTGCTGCAGCCGCAGCACAAGTCCGCTGCCGCGCAGGCCGCCGTAGCTTTCGCCAATGATGAACACGGGCGAGGCGAAGCGCCCGTGACGCGTCATCCACGCGCGGATGATACGCGCAATCGCGTTCACGTCCTGGCGCACGCCGTAATACTGGCGCTCTTTCTCCCGGTTCACTGTGTAACTGAAGCCAGTCCCCACAGGATCGATGAAGACAAGGTCGGAAAAATCGAGAATGGAGCCCGGATTGTCGTCAACTTTATACGGACGCCGCGGCGCCTCCCCGCCCTGTCCCGTCAGGCTGAACGTCTTCGGCGCCAATGCCGCCATATGCAGATAAAGCGTCGAAGTCCCCGGCCTCCCGTTGAAGGCAAAAGTCACCGGCCGCTGCGCGCCGCCGCCCGCCAGGGCATAGCTGACGCAAAAGCTGTGCGCCTGCTCTGCCCCTTCGTCGTCGTACACGGGGATATACTCCGCCGTGACGCCGTAATCCAGCCGCCGCCCCTCCAGCGAAATCGAATCTTCGGCGCACTGAGGCGCAAGAAAGGGCTCCGCCGCTCCAAACTGTTCATCCATGATCATCAATATCCTCCTTCTTTGACGCACTTTTCGATAAAATTTTTCTGCGTTCCCCGCGGAACTCATGCGGTTTCCCGCATTAACGGGCCGAATCCAAGGGAGCCTCGAGGGAGGTTCATAAAGAACGCTGCGCAGACCGCGCAGCGTTTGAGTTCTTTCAGAACGACTGAACTTCCTCGCAGCGTCCCGAAAACTATGTTAATACTTTTTATCAAGAATCAGTATAAGCTACTTAAACAGCATGGTCACGCCGGAGACTGCCAGGTAGCCGTACACGGCGAGGCGCAGCCGGCGCGCATCAAGGCGTTTGAAGATTTTATTGCCGAGAAATATGCCCAAAACCAGCGCCGCGACAACCAGCAGCCAGAGCTGAACCGTCGTGGGCGTGATGACGCCGCTGCGCCAGCGCATGAACGTCGCGACGCCGGAGGTGAAACAAAAATGAGCGTTCAGCGTGGCTCGGTACTCCTGATTGTCGCAGGTCGAGGAGAGCAGATAGATAGCGACAGGCGGCCCCCCGACAGCAAAAAGTCCCGCACACGTGCCGCCGATGGCTCCGGCAGTCAGACCGGCCAGAGGCGTTCCTTTGATGCGGATCCTGCCGCCGAAAAAGATGGAATAGCAGCTAATAACGATAAGCATGATGCCCAGCGCGCGAATCATAACCTTTTCCGCCGCTCCGAGCGACAGCACGGCTGAAGCAGCCGAAAAAAACAGCCCCGAAAACGCACAGGGCAGCAGGATCTTCATGTTGATGCTGCGCCAGTGAGGAATGGCTATCATCACGGCCGTGCTGGCGCCGCAGAGCGCCGAAACAGCCACGGCCTGGTGATAAGAGAGGAAATACGGCCATGCGGCCATCGCTACGGCGCCAAAACCGAAGCCGCACACGCTGGCCACGATTCCGCCGGCTACCGTTGTCCCCATCATCATAGCGGCGACCATCCAATCCATAGCACCATCTCCATTTTCTACAGAAATTTTACCGCAGGCATGAAACCTTCGTGCCTGAAACGCCCGATACTCATCAAGGCATCGTACAGCAATTCTTGCGCTGTTGTTTGAGCTTTATAAAAAGAGCTTGCCGCGGCAGCTCCGAAGCAGGCTCTTCTTGTTTGCAGCGCTTACGGGCAGAGGCTCCGGCATGTGCGCTGCGCCGTCATCGTTCCGGCGCGGCGCTCCAGCACAGGCTCAGAACCTGCTGTGCTCCAGCGGCGTAGAGACTCTGGGCGGCGCGCAGGAGCGTTGTGCCGGTGGTGCAGACGTCGTCGAGCAGGAGAACCCGTTCGGGCGCTTCGTCGGCGCAGGCGCAGGCGAAGATGTCTTCGGGCATGGCGCGCCGCGACCGCGAATCAGGCTGCTGCTTCTGCGGCGTGCGCTTTTCCTTCCAGCGCAGACATTCACGCACGGGGACTCCGAGAGCGCCGGCAAGCCCCCGGGCCATCCACTGCAGGTGGCTGTCGCCGCGGGGGAAAAAGCATGCGCGCGGATGAGGCGGGATAAGTACGATGGCCCATCCGCTCTGACGCTCATTTTCGCCGGCCAGCCGCGCCAAAGCGGCGCCCATTTTCTGCGCCGCCGCGCCGGAGCCGCCGTACTTGACCGCCAGCAGCAGCTCGCGCGCCTCACCCTTGTGCAGCGTCAGAGGGCGCACTTCATAGCGCCGTCCGTGACGTTCGCAGGGCGAAGCGCCGCCGCAGCGCAGACAGTGCGGCAGGGGCGGCTCGGGGGCGGAAATCCTTTCCAAACATTCACGGCAGAGCGGGGAGGCCAGCTTTCCGCAGACGGGGCAGCTTTCCGGCATCAGCACGTGGAGCAGAAGTTCTGCGACAGGCGGCCAGTTCATTTTCGGTTCGTCGTCTTCACCGGTACGGGAGATCTCATCCGCTCCGCTGCGGCAAGATCGGGCAGATCTTCGTCCAGTGGATCGAGATCTTTGAGGCTCACTTTTTGCTCCACGACGATTTTCACGCTCACAGGTCCTTCGCTGTAGATGTCACGGGCAGCCAGCAGGGTGACGCGCAGCGGCGCTTTCGCGTCGGAAAGGCGCTCGACGCCGTCGTAAAAGTCGTTGGCGGGGATGCCGCCAACCATACCGGTCAGCGGGTCGTTAAGGATGCCGCTGAAGGTAGCCATGCGGTTCAGCTCGCGCAGCATGTAGCTGAGCATCGTTTCGGCCTGCTCGGAGCTGGGCTTGAAACGCAGCACGCGCGTGATCAGCGTTTCCTCCTTGCGGAAAACCAGCGAACTCTCGTAAACGCGGTAGACGACGCGCACAGTCTCGCCTGCGGCAATGTTCTGCGGCACCACGGCGCGCACGACTTTGCGGCTGTCGTAGGCGAGAATGCGATGCATCGCGTTCTGCAGCGACTCAGGATCCTCTTCGAGGGAGATCGAAGCGGGCACGGCTTCGGAACGCCGGGCCACTTCAAAGCGCACGCGCTCGTTGAGGCGGTCCAGGTGCTTTCGGGCTTCCGCCTCGCTGACAACGCCTTCGGGGATCACTTCCTGCCCGAGGCGTTCGTCGGAGAAGGCGACGATGCGGCCTTCCTGAAGTTTGCCCAGTGTCGTGCGGATACGGTTCACGTCCTCTTCGAGCGTGGCGCGCTCTTTGGCAAGACGGTCGCGTTCAGTCTGCATCTCTTCCGTGGTCTTGCGCAGCGCGTCGGCCCGGGTCTGCAGGTCGTCCAGCTCTTTTTCCTTGCTGGTAAGCTGCTGCTGGGCCTCGACGATCAGCAGCGAAGAAATCTGCTGCTCGTTGCGGCTGTCCTGCAGCTGCCGAGTCAGGTCGACGATCTGACGCTGGATGAACTGCATGGAAAACAGGCTGGTGCGTACCGATTCAGAGACGACAGCCAGAATGGCGATGACGCACAGCGAGATCAGCATGCCCGTGCAGGCGGTCAGGATTGACGATGTGTACTTGGGACGCAGGTTGAACAGCGTCACGCGGCGTTTGGCAAATTTCATGCCGACGCGGTCGCCGATGATCGACAATACTCCGCCGGCCAGGAGCGTCAGCGCGATCATTTTCCAGTTAACTTCAGTGAGCAGCTCCCACAGACTTTCTTCCATCAGCGCCCTCCCTTCCCCATTCGCGGGAAAGTTTCTTCATGTAATTTTCATGAGCTGCCAATACGGCGGCGATGCGCCGCGGGCTCCATAACGGCCCGGCATCCATGCCGGGACAATGACGCGCGGCCGTCTGCCAGGCCTGCGGCGACTCAAGCAGCTCCGGCCAGAACGGCCAGGTGCGGCACGCGACGGGACGGCAGACGTATACGAGGCAGCGTCCGCCGTCATCGTTCATGACGCAGCGGCCGCAGTCTGTCTCTCTCAGGCTGGGGAAACGCCAGCGTGTTGTCTCGAAGCGCAAGCGCAGCCGCTCCACCGTCAGATTCAGCGCGGCAGCGATGTGACGTTCCTCGGCGGGGCGCATAAAAACTCCGCCGGGAGCGCCGCGGCAGCAGCGGCCGCACCCCAGACATTCAAAACGAAGGCCCCCGCAAGCCCACCAGGGAAGTTCCTGAGCGGTTCTACGGGAACCTAAGGCGATCCCTTCGGCCTCCGGCAAGGCCATTTCGATCATTTTCGCTGACGGCGGGCTGAGAACAGGAAACTGCCCTGCCCCTTCTCCGAAAGCTTGCCAATGTTGGCCAGCGCCAACCCTGTGCCGAGCGCTACGCATTCGGCAGGGCGATTGGCCACGACGCATTTGATGCCGGTGCTGCGGCTGATCAGTTCGGGCAGTCCGCGCAGCAGCGCGCCGCCGCCGGTAAGCACGATGCCTTGGTCGATGATGTCGGCCGAGAGCTCCGGCGGCGTCATCTCCAGCACGTTCTTGACGCCGTCGACAATGGCCTGGATGCGCTCAATGATGGCCGAGCACACGCTGCGGCTGTTGATCTCGATCTGGCGGGGCAGCCCCTGGACCAGATCGCGGCCTTTCAGCGTCATGTTGTTCTCCTCGCCGTCGGGCAGACAGGAACCGATCATGATCTTCAGGTTTTCCGCCATTTGTTCGCCGATAGCCAGATTGTACTGCTTGCGCAGATAGCGCATGATGCACTCGTCGAGCTTGTCGCCGCCGATGCGCAGCGATTTGGAGATGACGCAGCCGCCCAGCGAGATCACGGCGATGTCCGTCGTTCCGCCGCCGATATCGACCACCATCTTGCCTCGCGATTCCTCCACGTGCAGATCGGCGCCGATGGCTGCGGCCATGGGTTCCTCGATCAGATAGGCGTCGCGGGCGCCCACTTCCACCGACGCCTCGAGTACGGCGCGCCGCTCCACATCGGTCGCACCGGACGGCACACAGATCATCACGCGGCTGCGGAAATAGCGGTGCAGCCCGCGGTTGATCTTCTTCATGAAGTAGCGCATCATCGCTTCCGTCATCGAATAGTCAGCAATCACGCCGTCGCGCAGCGGGCGCACAGACACCACGCTGCCCGGCGTGCGCCCTACCATGTTCTTCGCCTCGTAGCCGACGGCCAAAATACGCCCCGTATCCTGATCGACCGCCACGCACGAAGGCTCGCGCAGCACAATACCCTTGCCTTTCATATAGATAAGCACCGTCGCGGTGCCAAGATCGATGCCGATATCGTTGCCCAGGGGAAACATTTTTAAGAAGAGCCTCCCTTCTGAAATTGGTCAGCTTTTGAATCGCACGGGATGAAAGCACATTCTCCGAAACCGCTCTATTGTACCTTATTTTAGTCCTTGTAGCCAACCTTCCAGAAAAACAAGCCCTGCGGCGGCGCCGTCATCGCCGAATCGCTGCGGCTCGCGCCATCCAGCAGCGCGGCCAGCCACGAGAGCGGCCGGCGTCCCGACGCGACGGCGTCGAGATTGCCGACCATGATCCGCACCATATTGGTCAAAAAAGCGTCCCCGCGAATGCGGAAGACCGACAGCCGGCCGCGGTGAATACAGCGCACAAAGTGCATGCGCCGCACCGCGTTTTCCGGCAGGTCGCCGGCCCGGCAGAACGCGCTGAAATCGTGCCGACCTTCCAGCAGCGCGCAGCCGCGGCGGATCAGACCGCAGTCCCAGTCGTCCTTTTTCTTCCACCACACGTAAGGCTTCATCATCGGATAACAGAACGAACCGCGCCATACGAAAAAAGCGTATTCGCGCCACAGAGCGTCGCGCCGCGCGTCAAATTTGAGCGGGCGTTCCCGCACCGACGCGACCGCTGCGCCTTCGGGCAGATTTGCGTTCAGCGCCAGCAAAAGCCGCCGCGGTTCCCAGACTCGATCCATCAGGAACGATGCCGTCTGTCCGCGCGCGTGTACGCCGGCATCGGTGCGCCCCGCGCCGGTAACCTTCACCGGCGAACCGTTCAGCAGCGACAGAACCCGCTCCAGAGACTCCTGGACGGTGACGCCGTTGGGCTGAATCTGCCAGCCGCAGAACTTGCCGCCGTCGTAGCTGATCACACAGGAATAGCGCGGCATCAGCCGATCACCCAGTTCAGCAGCTTCTGACCGACGATCAGCAGCGCGCAGAATGCCAGCGCCGCCGTATCGGCCGTGCGCCAGCAAAACGGCTTCATGCGCGTCCGTCCCTCGCCGCCGCGGTAACAGCGGGCTTCCATGGCCACCGCCAAATCGTCGGCGCGCTGAAAGACGATCACGAACAGCGGCACCAGTACGGGGATGAACGCTTTCATGCGCCTGACGATCGAACCGCGGTCAAGATCAGCGCCACGCGCCAGCTGCGCCTTCAGGATGCGGTCCGTCTCGCCCAGCAGCGTGGGAATGAAACGCAGCGCGATCGTCATCATCATCGCCAGCTCGTGCGCGGGGAACCCAAAGCGCTTGAACGGCAAAAAAAGGCTTTCCAGCCCGTCGGACAGCGCCATCGGGCTGGTCGTCAGCGTCAGCAGGTTGGCGAACAGCACCAGCAGCGTCAACCGCAGCGCCATGGTCCAGGCCAGCTCGATGCCTTCCCGGCTGACGCGGAAAATTCCCCACTGCCACAAAGGCTCTCCTGACGCGAAGAACAGATTCAGCAGCGCCGTGAAAACGATCAGGAACAGCACCGTGCGAATCGAGCGCAGCAAAAACGCCACGTTCGTCTGCGCCAGCGCCGCGCAGAGCCACAGCACGGCCGCCCAGAGGATCCAGTCGTAAGGGCGCCCCGCCATGAATATTCCCGTCAGCAGCAGCGCCAGCGCACCTACCTTGGCGCGCGGGTCGAGACGGTGTACCCACGAATGGGCGGGAACATATTGGCCGAAACTCATGTTCTCAAGAAATCTCAACGGCTCCGCCTCCTCTCGCGGATCAGCGCCTGAGCGAGCTTTTCGGCGTCGCAGGTCAGCGGCGCGCGCAGGCCGCGCTCGCGCAGCTTCAGCGCCGTCAGCATCACTTCAGGCAGCACCAGCCCCGAAACCGGCTGCCGGTACAGCTGTGCCGCGATCTCGTCCGACGTGCCCAGACCGGCGCAGCGCCCGCGGTCGAGCACGAGAATGCGGTCGCTACGCGAAAAGGCAATTTCAAGATCGTGAGTGACCAGCACAATCCCCGTGCCCTCGCGGTGGACGCGGTCCAGAAGCTTCAGCAGCGCTTCCCGGCCGCGTTCGTCCAGCCCCGCCGTCGGCTCGTCGAGCACCAGATAATCCGGCGCACAGGTCAGCACCGAGGCAATCGCCACGCGCCGCTTCTCGCCGCCGGAGAGAGCAAAAGGATTGCGCTCCAGATAAGAATCGTCAAGCTCCACCGCGCGCAGCGCCTTCGACGCCAGCTCGCCGATCCGGGATTCCGGCACTCCCCAGTTGCGCGGAGCAAAAGCCAGCTCGTCGCGCACCGTCTCTTCGAAAAGCTGCTGTTCGGGGTACTGAAAGATCAGCCCCACTTTACGGCGGATCTCGCGAAAGTCCATTTTGTCCCGTTTTTTCTCCGGCAGCACTGCCGTGCCGTCCACCGTCACCGAACCCGACGTGGGGCGCAGGATCGCGTTTAGATGCTGAGCCAGCGTCGACTTGCCGCTGCCTGTATGGCCGATGAACGAGGTCCAGCGAGCGCGTTCGATCGACAGCGAAACGCCCTCCAGAGCTGCCGTCTGGAGGGCAGTGTTTTCATGGTAAATATGGCTTAAATTTTCGACGACGATAGACATAAAGCCGTTCCTATCCCCTCCGCCGTCGGCGGAGTCTCTTTAGTTATCAGCCCGGCGGCGACAAGCCGCTCCCGAAGAATCACGATGGGAGGCACTTCCAGCCCCCAGCGGGCGCCGATGTCTTTCAGGCGGAAAAGCTGAGGCGGCGTGCCTTCCCAGTCAAGCCGCCCCTGATCAAGCACGAGCACGCGGTCGGCGTCAATCACCTCTTCGAGGCGGTGCGTCACCTGCACGATCGTGATGCCGCTGCCGTGCAGATCGCGCAGCAGCGCCGCCACTTCCTGACGCCCTTCGGGATCGAGCATGGCTGTCGGTTCGTCAAGCACAAGACACTGCGTCCCCATGGCCAGCGCGCCGGCGATGGCCAAACGCTGCTTTTGACCGCCGGACAACGTATAAACCGCCTTGCCGGCTTTCTCCGTAAGGCCGCAGACTTTGAGGACCCCGTCCACGCGGCGCCGGATCTCCGCCGCCGGCAGGCCGAGATTCTCCGGCCCAAACGCCACATCGTCTTCCACTACCGTGGAAACAATCTGATTCTCAGGATTCTGAAAGACCATCGACACGGAAGAACGAATTTTCCACAGATTTTCTTCCTCGCGGGAGTCCAGGCCCAGGATAAAACAAGCGCCCTGCATCGGAACGAGCAGGGCGTTAAGGTGTTTGGCCAGCGTGGACTTCCCAGAGCCATTGCTGCCGACCAGGGCGATCCACTCGCCCTGCCGCACTTCGAAACTGACGTTCTCAAGCGCGGGCCTCCCCGTGTCGGAGTAAGAATAGCCAACACCCCTCAGGGAGATCATATTAGGTTGTTCCATGTTCCGGCGTTTTTAGTCAACCAGCGAAATGACCGCCATGGGCGAGGCATCGCCGACGCGGAAACGGGTACGGACGATACGAGTGTATCCGCCGGGACGATCCGCAAAACGGGGAACGACGTCGTCAAACAGCTTGATGACGGCTTCCTTGTAGTTCATGCGCGAAATGACGATACGGCGATCGTGCAGCGTGCCGCCCTTGGCGCGCGTGATCAAATGCTCGGCGACGCGGCGAACTTCCTTCGCGCGGGTCACTGTGGTCTCAATGCTGCCTTCCAAGATCAGGCTCGCGACCAGATTGGCCAGCATCGCGCGTCTGTGGCTGCCGTTGCGGCCGAGCTTTCTCTGGGCAACTCCATGTCTCATAGGGACTTAGTCCTCCTTGCTTGAGTTCTCTGCGCTTGCCTTGTCGTCACTGAGGACGATACCGTATTTGGTCATTTTCTCTTCGATCTCGCGAAGAGAAATCTTGCCCAGATTACGGATCTTCAGCAAGTCATCCTTACTGCGGCTGACAAGATCGCCAATGGTATGAATGCCACCGCGAAGCAGGCAGTTTTCACTTCTGATTGAAAGTTCAAGTTCCCTGACCGGTTTGTTCAGCAGGGCATTCTCCGGCGGATTATCGGCACTGTCTCCAGCCTGACTGCTTGCGGAGGGCTGAGACGCGCTCTCGTCGTCAAGCAGTCCGAGCTCGTCGGGATGAAGCTTGCGAAGCTCCTGAATGACGATGTCGAAATACTCGCGAAGCAGTTTTGCCGCTTCGGCGACGGCGATATCGGGAGCGACGACGCCGTTTGTAGTGACGTTCATCACGATTTTTTCATAGTCCGTCTTTTGACCGACGCGTTCGTTCTGAACTTCGTACTTGACGCGAAGGATCGGAGAATAGATGGCGTCGATCATGAGAGCATCTACCGGTAAATAGCTCGGCCGCGGACGATCCACAGTGGCGTAGCCTGCGCCCTGCTCGATGTAAACTTCGAGTGAAAGCGAATGCCCTTCCGCCAGCGTGCAGATGTACGCGTCGGGATCTATGAACTCGATGTCGCTGTCCTCCTGGAAATCGGCTGCCGTAACCTTCTTTCCGCCTTCCACATCCAGCTTCAGTATACGGTATTCGGCACTATGGGAGCGAACAGGCACGTGCTTGAGATTCAGCAGCAGCTCGATAACGTCTTCTTTCATGCCGGGGATCGTCGCAAACTCGTGCTGAGCGCCTTCAACATGAACCGCACAGATCGCCGCCCCTTTAATCGAAGAAAGCAGCACACGACGGAGAGCGTTACCTATCGTCTGACCATAACCGCGTTCGAGCGGACCAATAACCAGCCGCGCAGCGGTACTGGAACACTCTTCAACTTGAATCTCAGGCCGCATAATCTCCAAAGATCCCCACACCCTTCCTATAACTCCATAGCCGATTGAGGCTACGACGGATTCTACGCAGCTTTAACAACAAAATACACGTATTAGACGCGGCGTCTTTTCGGAGGACGGCATCCGTTGTGAGGAATGGGGGTCTCGTCCCTGATGGAGTTAACCTGCAGGCCGACAGCCTGAAGCGCACGGATGGCGGATTCCCGGCCGGGACCGGGGCCTTTGACGACCACGTCGATCTCGCGAAGGCCGTGATCCTGAGCGGTCTTGGCAGCCTGCTGGGAAGCGATCTGCGCGGCGAAAGGAGTGGACTTGCGGGCGCCCTTAAAACCGACGTTGCCGCCCGACGCCCACGCTATCAGAGCGCCGCCCTTATCGGTGATGCTCACAATAGTGTTGTTGAACGTCGAGAAGATATGAGCGACTCCGTAGCTGATATTCTTCTTTTCCTTTTTACGCTGTGTGCGATTAGCCACGAACGTTACCTCCCTTGTTTATGCGGTCTTCTTACCGGCAACGGGACGTGAACGTCCTTTGCGGTTCTTCCACGTACGGGCATTCGTCTTAGTACGCTGGCCGCGGCAAGGCAATCCCAGGCGGTGACGGATACCACGATAGCAGCCGATGTCCATCAAACGCTTGATGTTCATGGACACCTCACGGCGAAGGTCGCCCTCCACCTTGTGATTGTTTACGATTTCGGAACGAAGCAGCTGGGCTTCTTCTTCGGTGAGATCCTTGACGCGCGTATCCGGGTTCACGCCGGTCTTCTTGAGAATCTCGCGAGCCGTGCTCAGACCGATGCCATAGATGTAGGTGAGGCCGATCTCAACACGCTTGTCGCGGGGAAGATCAACTCCTGCAATTCGAGCCATACCAGTTACCTCCTAGCTCCCTGACGCTGTTTATGACGAGGATCACGGCTGCAGATGACGCGGATGACGCCATCGCGCTTGATCACTCGGCAATACTCACAAATGGGTTTTACAGATGATCTAACCTTCATAGTTTGCACACTCCTCATGGACATTCCGCTCCCGGCCGCGCAAGGCCGGAAAGGCAGCATATCGACTACTTGTAGCGGTAAGTGATCCGCCCTCTGGTCAGGTCGTAAGGCGACAGTTCCAACAGCACCTTGTCGCCGGGGAGAATGCGGATGAAATGCATCCTCATTTTTCCCGAAACATGAGCCAGAATCACCTGCCCCGTCTCAAGCCTGACGCGAAACATGGCGTTGGGCAAGGGCTCTTCAACTTCGCCGTGGACCTCGATCACATCGTCCTTGTTAGCCATGGAATCTTACGAACCTCCTCAAAGATCCTGGTTAGTGCCAGGGAGTCAGGATTTCTGCTCCGTCCGCCGTAACAAGGACGGTTTTTTCGAAATGGGCTGCATCAGAACCGTCAGCCGTCGATACGAGCCAACCGTCCGTTCCATCTTTCAGGGTTTCGCCGCCGCACATGATCATAGGCTCAATGGCGATCGTCATTCCCTTCAAAAGGGTTACTCCTGTACCGGGCTCACCATAATTCAAGACCGACGGGGCCTCATGGGGATGACGCCCAATTCCATGTCCTGCATATTCCCGCACTATGCCATAACCTTTGGGAATCACGAAAGACTCCACAGCGTTTCCGATGTCTCCGAGAGTCGCTCCGGCTTTCACCTCGGCGATCGCGCGATCCAGACTTTCCCGTGTTACGTCAAGCAACGACTGCCTCTGCGGCGAAATGTCGCCCACCGCATAGGTGTAGCACGCATCAGCGTGGAGGCCCTGATAAGAGGCCATGACATCGACACTGACAATGTCGCCGTTCTCAAGGATTCGCTCATCACTGGGAATCCCGTGAACCACTTCGTCGTTGACCGACGTGCAGACCGAAGCGGGATAAGGTTCAGGAATCCCCGGCACCACGTATCCCTTTTCGGAAGGAACGGCGCCGTTCTTCCTGATAAAGTCTTCGGCATACCGGTCAATATCGGCCGTCGTCATGCCTGGTTTGACGATTCCCTTCAGGTTCATGATAAGATCGGCAAGGATCGCGCCGGCATGGCGCATCTTCTCAATATCGCCAGCGGACTTGAGAGAGATCATGCACGCCTCTCAAGCATAGCTTCGATACTGCTCAAGACCTTGTCCCCGGCTTCGGCAGCGTCGATTCTGAGCAGAAGCCCCGCCTTGCCGTAGTAGTCGACAAGAGGAGCTGTCTGATCATGATATACTGCCAGACGCTGACGGATCACTTCTTCCTTGTCGTCGTCTCTCTGGTAAAGCTCGCCGCCGCATGAATCGCAGCAATCGCCTTTCGCAGAGGGCTTGAAAGAGACATGGAAGATTTTGCCGCACTTCCTGCACATGCGGCGTCCGCACAACCGTTCGACGACCGTTTCATCGTCCACATCAAGAAGGACCACCCCGTCAAGCTTGATCCCCATCTCCGACAGGAGCGCCGTCAGCGCTTCAGCCTGAGGAACGGTACGGGGGAAACCGTCAAGGATAAATCCTTTCCTGCAGTCGTCTTCAGCAAGCCGGCCGCGCATCATGCCGACAATCACATCGTCAGGAACAAGAGCGCCGGTATCCATGAAGGACTTGGCCTTTCTGCCAAGTTCCGTGCCTGCTTTGACGTTGGCGCGAAGGATGTCGCCCGTTGAGATGTGGGCGACACCATACTTCGCGACAATCTTCTCAGCCTGAGTGCCTTTACCTGCGCCGGGAGGTCCAACAAGAATAAGCCGCATTTCCGGTCCTCCTTAGAAGCGAAGCAGTCCCCGGCCGCTCTTGGCACGCTTGAGGACCCCCTCATAGTTGCGCATCAAAAGCTGGCTGTTGACCTGCTCGACGATCTCCAGCGCCACGCCCACAATGATCAGAACGGAGGTTCCGCCAAAGTAGAAACTCGTGATGCCGAACACGTTGGTCAGAAGATCGGGGACAAGAGCGACCACGACGAGAAAGACCGACCCCACCAGCGTGATGCGGGAGGCGATCTTTTCGATGTAGTCCGACGTAGGCTTGCCCGGACGGATCCCGAGAATGAAACCGCCGTTTTTCTTCATGTTGTCCGCAATGTCACTCGGATTGAAGACCATGGCCGTGTAGAAGAAACCGAAGAAGACGATCAGAACTACATACAGGGCCGTATACAGCCAACTGCCGGGCGCAAAGTAATTCGCCAGCCGTTCTGTGCCGTGGAAAAGACGCAGCACCGTCGAGGGGAAAATCAGCAGCGACGAGGCAAAGATGATCGGCATAACACCGCCCATATTGACACGCAGCGGGATAAAACTGCTCTGGCCGCCGTAGACACGGTTGCCGACGACGCGCTTCGCATACTGGACGGGAAGACGGCGCTGCCCCTGTTCGAGGAGCACGGCTCCCGCCAGGACGGCAACCATAACGGCAAGCGCCAGGATCAGCGTGACGACGTTCATTTCACCGGAGCTGACCATTGAGAGCGTCTGGATCACAGCCTCAGGAAGGCGGGCAACGATACCGGCAAAGATCAGCAAGGAAATGCCGTTGCCGATGCCGTGATCGGTTATCTCTTCGCCAAGCCACATCACGGCCACGGATCCCGTCACCGCCGTAATGACAGCGACAAAGAAATCAAGCCCCGAAGCGGCCAGAACGCCGGCCCGGCGCAGCCACATGGCCATGCCGATCGCCTGCACAAAGGCGAAGAAGATAGCCCCGAACCTCGTATACTGCGTCATTTTCTTCTGCCCCTGGGGACCTTCTTTCTGAAGACGCTCAAGCGCGGGGAAAATGACAGCGGCCAACTGCAAAACGATGCTCGCGTTGATGTAAGGCGCCACACCAAGCGAGAAAAGACTGAACCTTCTCAGCGCACCACCGGCAAACAGGTCGAGAAAACCAAGAACGCCACTTCCTTCAAAGAGCTGCGACATTGCCGCCGAATTGATGCCCGGCGTCGGGATGTGAGCTCCCAAGCGGAAAACAAACAGCATTCCCAACGTAAAGAGAATGCGCCTTTTGAGATCCGGAAGTTTGAATACGTCGCGGAAGGCATCAGCCACTTTAAATCACCTCAGCAGTTCCGCCTGCAGCTGCAATCTTCTGAGCAGCAGACTTGCTGAAGGCATCTGCCTTGATCGTCAGCGGCTTGTCGAGCTCGCCGTTGCCAAGGATCTTGACGGGCGTGTCCATGTTGCGGACAAGACCGTATGCAAAGAGCTCGTTCACCGTGATGACGGCGCCTTCCTTGAAGATGTCGGCAATGTCGCCCAGATTGGCGATCTGATATACCTTGGCAAAATTGTAATTGTTGAAACCGCGCTTAGGCGTGCGGCGAACCAAAGGCATCTGGCCGCCTTCAAAGCCGGGACGAATAGCGCTGCCGGCACGGGAGCCGTAACCCTTGGTGCCTCTTCCGGCAGTTTTGCCGTTGCCGCAGCCGATACCGCAGCCTACGCGTTTCGGTTTGTGCTTGGAACCTTCGGCCGGGCGCAGATCACTCAGATTCATTGTTTTTGTCCCCTTCCTCGTTCACCACAGAGCACTCGACAAGGTGAGCCACCGCGCGAACCATGCCGCGGATCTGGGGCGTATCCTCGTGAATGACGACCGAGTTCAGCTTATGGAATCCCAGCGCCTTGATCGTGCGCGACTGACGCTCAGGACGGCCGATATCGCTCCTCTTCCAGACAATACGAAGTTTAGCCATGTCCCCTACCTCCTAAGCGTTCTCCGACTTCTTCTTGCCGCGCAGAGCCATGATCTCGTCACGTGTGCGCAGCGAAGCGACTGCAGCCAGAGTAGCACGGGCAACGTTGACGGGGTTGCTGGTGTGGCCGATGACTTTGGTCATAACGTCCTTGATCCCGCCCAGCTCCATGATGGCACGCACGACGCTGCCGGCGATAACTCCGGTACCGTCGGCAGCCGGACGGAGCATAACGGCCGCTGAGCCATAGCGCCCCGTCACCGGATGAGGAATGGTCTTACCGTTGCGCTTCACAAGGATCATATCTTTCTTCGCGTCCTCCATGCCCTTGCGGACAGCTTCGGAAATTTCGCGAGCCTTGCCCATACCGATGCCTACGTTGCCTTCACCGTCGCCGATGGCAAGAAGGATGCTGAAACGGAATCTCTTGCCGCCCTTGACGGTCTTGCTGACACGGTTAATAAAGACAACGCGCTCGTTCAGCTCGGAACCGCTCGCAGACTGTTTTTCGGTCATTGAAATTCCTCCTTAGAGCTTCAAGCCGGCTTCACGAGCGGCGTCGGCGATCGCCTGAACGCGGCCGTGATACACATGACCACCGCGGTCGAAGACGACCTCGGTAATTCCTTTTTCTTTAGCACGCTCCGCAACAAGCTTGCCGATAACCTTGGCGGCAGCCACCGTGCAGTGACCGGCCTCAAGGCTCTGCGCCACAGTCTTTTCCCTCGTGGACACAGAAACCAGCGTATGCCCGACGGTATCGTCGATCACCTGAACGTAGATGTCTTTCAGGCTGCGAAAAACAGACAGTCTCGGTCTCTCAGCGGTGCCGGAAACGCTCTTGCGAAGACGGCTGTGCCGAAGGAGACGCATTTCATTTCTGCTCTTGGTCTTAATCATATCGGCTCACCTCGTCTTACTTACTAGCGGTCTTGCCGGCCTTGCGCAGGATGTGCTCGCCAAGATAGTGAATGCCCTTGCCCTTATAAGGTTCGGGAGCTCGGTATCCGCGAATGATCGCAGCGATCTGGCCAACAGCCTGTTTGTCAATGCCCTTGACAAAGATCTTGGTCGTGCCTTCCACGGCAAAGGTAATTCCTTCGGGAGGAACCACCTCAAGCGGATGGGAAAAACCCAGGCTCAGACCGAGGTTATTGCCTTTCATGGCAGCGCGGTAACCAACGCCCTCAATTTCAAGGGTCTTGGTGTATCCCTCCGTGACGCCGGTAACCATGTTGTTGATCATGGCTCGAACCATGCCGTGCGCAGCCTTGGTGGGCTTCTCCTCGTTGGCGCGGGTTACGTGAACGGCACCGTCCTTGACTTCGACAGAAATGTTCTTCACAAGGGGCATGGACAATTCGCCGTTCTTGCCCTTAACAACGATTCTGTCTTCCGTGACTTCTACGCTGGTACCCTGCGGGACCGTGACGGGTTTACGTCCTAATCTTGACATGTTAATCCCTCACCTTACCAGACATAGCAAACAACTTCTCCGCCGAGCCCAAGCAGTCTGGCTTCAGCGTCAGTCTTCAAACCCTGGGAAGTGGAAATAATGGCAATTCCCAGACCTCCCATGACTTTGGGCAGTTTATCCTTGCCGACATAGACACGGCGGCCGGGCTTACTCATGCGGCGAAGGCCCTGCACGACGCGCTCGCGGTTGGGGCCATAGTTCATAAAGACTTTAATGGTGCCCGCGGGCTTTTTGGGATCGTTGAGGACCTTGTAGTTGCGGATGTAACCTTCACTTTTCAGGATCTTCGCAATCCCCAGCTTCATCTTGCTGATCGGGATATCGACGCTCTCATGGTAGACCATGTTCGCATTGCGAATTCTCGTGAGCATATCCGCAATCGGATCGTTAACGTACATGAAAGTTCCCCTTTCTCAGAGCGGTAATTTACCAGCTCGATTTGACAATTCCAGGAATCTTGCCTTCGCGGGCAAGATTGCGGAAGCAACAGCGGCACATGTCGAAATCTCTCATGTAACCGTGCATACGGCCGCAAAGCGGGCATCTGTTGTAACCGCGGGTCGAAAATTTCGGGGGCAGCGCAGCTTTGTTCTTCAGAGCTTTTCTCGCCATTTCAACCCCTCCTATTCAGCATGCGCAAAGGGCATGCCAAGCTTCTCGAGCATGACAAAAGCCTCTTCGTCGGTGTCCGCAGTGGTCACGATGGTAACGTTCATACCGCGAAGCTTGATAACCTTGTCGTAATTGATCTCAGGGAAAATCAGCTGATCTCTGAGGCCAAGGTTGTAGTTGCCGCGTCCGTCGAAAGATGTTCTCGACACGCCCTGAAAATCCTTGATACGAGCAAGCGTAAGAGTCAGCAGACGATCGAGGAACTCCCACATGCGCGTACCGCGAAGCGTCACGCTGCAGCCAACGGGAGAGCCTTCGCGAAGCTTGAAGTTCGCGATGGATTTCTTCGACTTCTTGATCATCGGACGCTGTCCGCTGATCGTGGCAAGCTCGGACACGGCAGCGTCGATGAACTTGCTGTCGCTCTTGGCGTCGCCAACGCCGATATTGATGACGACCTTGACGATCTTAGGCATCATCATTGGATTTTTATAAGCGAACCGGGCCTGAAGCGCAGGCACAACTTCGCTTTTGTATTTTTCCAGCACGCGTACGGTCATAATTTGCCTCCTCCACTACTTGAGCTGGTCGACAATTTCGCCGGAGACCTTGGCCACGCGCACTTTGCGGCCGTCTTCCAGGAAAGCGTGACCAACGCGGGTTGGTTTGCCGGTGTTGGGGCAAATCAGCATGACCTTGGAGGCATAGATCGGCGTCTCCTTCTTGACAATGCCGCCCTGCGGATTGGCCTGAGTGGGCTTGCTGTGACGCGAAGCAACGCTTACGCCTTCGACGATAACCTTATTTTCCGCTGGCAGGGAGACAAGGATCTTGCCTTCCTTACCTTTGTCCTTACCGGAGATGACCCTGACGCGGTCACCCTTCTTCAAACGCATTTTGCTCATCACGCAGGCCTCCTATACAACTTCGGGCGCCAGCGAGATGATGCGCATGTACTTCTTTGCGCGAAGCTCACGGGCGACTGGGCCAAAAATACGAGTTCCCTTCGGATCGCCGTTGCCGTCGATCAGAACCGCGGCGTTATCGTCAAAGCGTACATAGGAACCATCGGCGCGACGGTGCTCTTTTTTGGTACGGACTATCACAGCCTTGACGACGCTGCCTTTGGCAACATTGCTATTGGGAATGGCTTCCTTTACGGCGCAGACAATGACATCGCCAAGCGAGCCAAAACGGCGGCGGCTGCCGCCAAGTACCTGGATGCACTTGACGCGTTTCGCACCCGTGTTGTCAGCAACGTTAAGCACTGTATTTAACTGAATCATCGGTTAAACATCCTCCTCGACAGATCCGCCCAGGATGGGGGCTCTCTCAATGATCTTGACGAGGGTCCAGCGCTTGTTCTTGCTCATAGGACGAGTTTCGGCAAACTGGACTCTGTCGCCCATGCGGCAGGCGTTCTCTGCATCGTGCACCAGGAACTTCTTGGACTTGATGATGCGCTTGCCGTACACGGGGTGCATGGCATGCCGGGTCACACGGACGGAAATCGTCTTCTCCATCTTGTCGCTGACAACGATTCCGATCTTTATCTTGCGATGGGGGGTTTTAGCTTCCATTGTGCCTTACCTCCTTCCGGCGTTCACGTTCAGTCCTTGTTCCTTTTCGTGAACAATGGTAAGGACTCTCGCGATGGTCTTCTTGACCTCTTTGATTCTGCTGGTGTTCTTCAACTGACCAACAGCATTCTGGAAGCGCAGGTTGAAGAGCTCTTCCTTGAACTGGTCGTGCTTGTTCATAAGCTCTTCTACGGTCATTTCACGCAGACTTTTGGCATCCATTACTATTCACCATCCAAACTGTCGCGGGTCACAAGCCGCACCTTAATAGGAAGCTTGTGAGAGGCCGTGCGGAACGCTTCCTCAGCGACTTCACGGGAAATCCCGCCAAGCTCAAACATGATACGACCTTTACGAACGGCGGATACCCAGAACTCCGGGGCTCCCTTTCCCTTTCCCATTCGGGTTTCAAGAGGTTTTTTCGTATAAGGCACGTCGGGGAAAATGCGGATCCACAGCTTGCCGCCCTTACGCATCTTACGGTTGATGGCAACGCGGGTAGCCTCAATCTGACGGGCGGTAATGTAGGCGCATTCCATCGCCTGCACGCCGAACTCGCCAAAAGCCACATAAGCTCCGCCTTTCGTTTCGCCCACAAGGCAGTCGCGATGAGGCTTACGGAACTTTGTTCTCTTCGGCATCAACATTTAGGCCCGTCCTCCTTCCCTTTTGTTCGCCCTGCTGCGAACCGGACGAGGCGCCGCAGTGTTCAAGGCTTTCTCATCACGGTAGATCCAGCACTTCACGCCAATAGCGCCGTACATAGTTACAGCCTTGACGCAGCTGTAGTCCACGTCAGCACGAAGCGTGGAAAGAGGAAGGCGCCCTTCGTTATACCACTCCGTGCGGGCAATTTCCGCACCGCCAAGACGCCCGGAACACTGAATCTTGATGCCCAGACCGCCGGCCTTCATGGTGCGGAACATGGCCTGTTTCATGGCGCGGCGGAAGCTGACACGGCGCTCCAGCGCGGAGGCGATGCCCTCGGCCACAAGTTGCGCGTCGACGTCAGGGTTTTTGATCTCCTGAACGTTCAGCATCACGCGAGTGCCCGTCAGGGCCTGAAGCTCGTCTTTCACCTTCACCAACTCAGCGCCCTGTTTGCCAATCACCACGCCAGGACGAGCCGTCCACAGCGTGAAGCGAATTACTTTGCCCACGCGCTCAATCTCAACGCGGGAAATGCCGGCGCCCTCCCAGCGGTTCTTGATCCATGTGCGCAGTTTGATGTCCTCGTGAAGATTCTTCACATAATTCTTACCAACCGCATACCACTTGGATTCCCAGTCACGGATCACGCCGATACGATAACCGATCGGATGAACTTTCTGACCCATAAGTCCTTTCCCCCTTACTCGGCGACCGTCACAGTGATGTGACTGGTACGATGCACATAGGCATGAGCACGTCCCATAGACGCGGGACGAAAACGTTTCATGCTGGGGCCTTGATCGGCTTTAGCCTCGACAACCTTCAGCTTCTCAACATCCATGCCGAAGTTGAATTCAGCGTTAGCGACGGCGCTCTTCAGCACTTTTTCCACAAGTCGGGCAGCTTTCTTCGGGGTATAGCGGAGAACCATCATGGCATCTCCAACTTTTTTGCCGCGAATCAAAGGCAGTACCTGACGAACTTTGTAAGGCGAGATACGAACCGCCTTGGCAACTGCATAAGCCTGCACGTCAACGTCCCCCTTTACTTAGCCTTAGGCGCTGCTGCCGCGGTCGGAATCGAACGCTCCTGACCGCTGTGGCCGGTAAAACGACGAGTCAGCGCGAATTCACCCAACTTATGACCGATCATGTTCTCGCTGATATAGACCGGAACATGAGTACGGCCATTATGAACAGCAATTGTATGACCAACCATAGGCGGAACGATCATGGAAGCGCGGGACCAGGTCTTGAGAACCTTTTTCGCACCGCTTCCGTTCAGTTCCTCGACCCTCTTGAGGAGCCTCGCCTCGACGTAGGGTCCTTTTTTAGCAGAACGAGCCATATTTTGTCCTCCTTACCCTACTACTTGGCGTAACGACGTCTGACAATGAACTTGTCAGAAGGCTTACGCACGCGAGTACGATAGCCCTTCGCAGGGGTACCCCAAGGTGAACAGGGGTGGTGATGCGATTTCGTGGTTCCCTCTCCGCCGCCCATGGGGTGGTCGACAGGGTTCTGAATCATAGCGCGGATGCGTCCCTTCCGTCCCAGCCAGCGAGTCTTGCCCGCCTTACCCAACGAGACGTTTTCGTGTTCGCCGTTGCCGACCACACCAATAGTAGCGGTGCATTCAAGCAGAAACTTGCGGAGCTCTCCGCTCGGCATACGCACAAACGCGAACTTGCCCTCTCTGGCCATCAGCTGAGCGCTGACGCCGGCGGAGCGGACCAGCTTCGCGCCGCGGCCGGGCTCAAGTTCGATATTGTGAACCAGCGTGCCGTCAGGGATGTCCTTGAACTTCTTAGCGTTGCCGGGGCGGATATCCGCCTCGGGACCGGCCATGATCATATCGCCGACGCGAAGCTGATCGGGGCAGAGAATGTAGCGCTTCTCGCCGTCAACATAAAAGATCAGCGCCAGACGAGCAGAACGGTTAGGATCATACTCGATCGCCGCAACGCGGCCGGGGATGCCAATCTTGTCGCGTTTAAAATCGACAATGCGCAGACGGCGGATGTGGCCGCCGCCGATGAAACGCATCGTCCGGCGCCCATAATTGTTGCGGCCGCCCGTCCTTTTCTTTCTGCCGGCAAGCAGAGAGCGTTCAGGCTTCTGCTTAGTGATGTCCTCACGGCTGAGAACCGTCATATGACGTCTACTGGCGGTATAGGGATTGAATTCCTTAATTGCCATTTTCAAATTTCCTCCAATCGCTAGGCGCCAGCGCCTTCGAAGAACTGGATGCGCTCTCCGTCAGCTAACGTGATGATGGCCTTTTTCCACGCGCGGCTCTTGCCCAGAAAGGCACCCATGCGCTTGGGCTTGGAATGGACCTTCACCGTATGGACGCTCTTGACCTTAACCTTGAAGACAACCTCGACGGCCTTACGAATTTCAATCTTGTTGGCCATAGGATGAACCTCGAAGGTGTACTTGTTCATTTCCATCAAGCGACTGCTCTTCTCGGTAACCACAGGACGGATGATGACGTCATGAGCTACAAGATTCATCGAGCGTACACCTCCTCAAGCTTTTCAAGAACCGCCGGCGTGGCCACAACGTGGTCGTGATGAACAAGGTCAAGCACGTTGATGCTGTCAACATGAAGAACCTTGGCTCCGGGGATATTGCTGGCGGATCTGACAACGTTCTCATCTCTCTGATCAAGCAGGAACAATACCTTCTTGGCCTTCAGAGAATCGATGAAACCTTTCATCTTCTTCGTGGAGGGAACTTCAAAACCGAAGTTCTCCACTGCGCAAAGCGACTGCTCGATCACTCGCATGGAGAGAGCGCTGCGCATCGCCAAGGCGCGGACCTTTTTATTAACCTTCAGGCTGTAGGAACGAGGCTTGGGGCCGTGAACCACGCCGCCGCCGACCCAGAGAGGCGAACGGCTGCTGCCCGCACGCGCACGTCCCGTATGCTTCTGCTTCCAGGGCTTCTTGCCGCCGCCGCGGACCTCGCCGCGCATCTTGGTGCAGGCCGTTCCCTGTCTGGCATGAGCCAGCTGAGCCACTACAACCTGATGCATCGCAGAAACATGAACAGAGGCGCCGAAGACTTCGTCCGAGAGCGTCTTCTCCCCGACGACTTCTCCGCTGATATTCATAATCTTGATAACAGGCATTTCGTTGATCCTCCTTCAGCCTAATCCTGCTTATGAACCAGGACGAGACCGTTTTTGGCGCCAGGAACCGCACCCTTGATGAGAAGGAGGTTGTTCTCCTTATCAACTGCGACGACGGTCAGATTCTTGATGGTGACGCGCTCGTTGCCAAGATGTCCGGGCATCGTCTTGCCCTTGAAAACATGATTCGGATAGCTGCTGGCGCCGCTTGAGGCCGGCTTACGATGCGACACGGACACGCCGTGGCTCGCCTGAAGACCGCCAAAATTCCAGCGTTTCATAACGCCTGCAAAGCCTTTTCCCTTGCTGGTGCCAGTGACGCTGACTGACTCCCCCTCGGCAAAGAGGGCCACGTCGACAGTCTGCCCAACTTTATACTCGGCGGAGTTCTCAATGCGGAACTCGCGCAGCCAACGGCAAGGTGTTACGCCGCAACGGTCATACATACCCTTAAGCGGCTTCGTTACCTTGTGGGGCTTGCGTTCACCCAGGCCAAGAAGAACGGCGCTGTAACCGTTTTTCTCAGGGGTACGGACGTCAACCACAGGACAAGGGCCAGCAGCGATAACAGTCACCGGAACGGACTGCCCCGCTTCATTAAATACGCGGGTCATCCCCAGCTTCTGTCCAAGAATACCAAGACTCATACTACACTACACTCTCCTTTGCTCAGAGCTCCCCCCGCCAAGGGGGGGAGGTTCAGCTTTATTGGCTCAGAGCTTCCCGCTCAGTTAGAGCTTGATCTGGATATCGACACCAGAGGGAAGATTCAGCTGCATTAAGGCTTCCATCGTCTTCTGCGTCGGATCAAAGATGTCGATGAGACGTTTGTGGGTTCTCATCTCGTAGTGCTCGCGAGCATCCTTGTTGACGTGAGGCGATGTGAGGATACAGAACTTATTGATCTCCGTAGGAAGCGGGATCGGACCGGCAACTTTAGCGCCGCTGCGAGTCGCAGTTTCAGCGATTTGAGCGGCGGAAGTATCAAGTACGCGGTAATCAAAAGCCTTGAGACGAATTCTGATTTTTTTGGACACGACGCGGCCTCCTCTTACTCGAGGATCTGCGAAACGACGCCGGCGCCGACGGTATGGCCGCCCTCGCGAATGGCGAAGCGAAGTCCTTCGTTCATCGCCACGGGCGCGAGCAGATCGACTTCGAACGTGCTGTTGTC